>ENA-UOWE01000222-UOWE01000222.1-activated-sludge-metagenome-genome-assembly--contig:-NODE-222-length-85034-cov-60.049247_pt1 | contig 85034 bp, 66 predicted proteins | sample MGYA00249841_ERZ761562 | MGnify/ENA primary metagenome ERZ761562 (study PRJEB28883, sample SAMN05720200) | activated sludge metagenome | isolation source: Anaerobic digester | place: Japan... | reverse complement strand
TTTGCTGTAAAAATATCCAAAACTTTCATGGTCTGACCGGCCTGCGGGCATTTTTGACATCGGTAATGATGGTGCCCGGGTAATAGAAGCCGATTATCCTGTTATAACTCATCTTTTTTTCGGCCATATGCTTTGCTCCGTCCTGGCACAGGCCCACACCATGACCGTATCCTCTCCCGTTGAAAAGAATGCTGTCACCGGCGTCTGAAAGAGTAAAGTAAGCTGACCTGAGCCCGAAGCGGAGCCGTATCTCTTCGCTCCACAGAGTCTTTCCCTGTACGGTGCGGTATGTTATCCTTCCCGCCGCCGGTGCGTTCGCCGAATAGATGGCCCCCTCCGTTCCCGGGGCTATACCCTTCGATCTCAGGAAACTGTTCCATTCGCTTCGCGCTATGTTTTTCCTCCATGTTGATGATGGGGAATAGCTGCACCAGGGGTCCGTCACGCTCACGAGATAGGGATAACCGGCAAGCCACACGTCGGCTGAGGATGCCGTCTCGCCGCCACAGTTACCGTGGAACGCGGCTTCTATCATTATGCTGTCGCGGTCAGCAAGCACCAGCCCGGATGTTGAGCGGCAGGCGTTGACAATCACGCTGTCGGTCACCACTCCCGGATAGACCTGGCAATGAACATCATCGCACATATTGTACCCGTCAAGTGAATGCCTGTCAATATTCCTGTAGATATAGGTTCGCGCTACCACGGCCTGTGCCCTGTAGTAATCTGATGGTCCGTATCTGCCCGCCTCGGCACGTACCACTCCGGGAAGGCACTCTTCAACGGTTGTGATATTAAGTATCCGGAGTGAACCGGGAAATGAAGTGACTGTCAGCGTGCCGCCGAGACTCTTCTCAGGCTCGCTGCTGCCGGGTGCCCTGACAGTGAAGAGCGTGCCTGATGCAGCCGGGGTAAAGGCGAGTGAATCAGATACCCCTCTTATTCCTGACAGTGTGCTGTAGATTACCCTGTCACCATACCGTGTCACGGCAACGGTTTCGCCCTGGCTGAGACGCACCTCTCCGGCTGTTCCGTCGAAAAGCATACAGTCGCCATTTACCATGCTGACAATCAGGCTGGAAGGCTTTGACCGGGCAAAGATACGTATTGAGATACGGGAGAATGTGACCAGCGGAAACAGAACGAGCAGTATGGCAACCAGTGAGATTCTCTTCATTTTCCTTTCATTTGAACAGGAGTGTCTGCCATATCTTCATCCATCATGGGTTTCATTATCCTCATCCTGCTTTCTTGTTAACCAGACTTTCTATCATATCCGCTGCCACCCTCGCTGATGCCCCGCCACCTCCGAGCATGGTCCGTAACTCCCGGTAATCATCCTTTATCCTCTCATGTCTGTAACCGGTGGCAACTATCTCCTCCAGTTCCCTGTGGAGGCTGGCACTATTCAGCCCCTCCTGAATCAGCTCTCTCACCACTTCCCTGTCCATGATGAGGTTCACCAGTGAGATGAACCTGACCCTGATAAGCCATTTTGCCAGCCTGTATGTAAGCCTGCTGGTACTGTAGCATACCGCCTGAGGCACATCAAAGAGCGCAGCCTCAAGGGTTGCAGTACCGGAGGTGACAAGCGCGGCCTCAGCCACAGCCAGGAGGTCATAGGTCCTGCCGGTGATAACCCTGACAGGGTATGCTGAAGAGACCTCTTCATAAAGCCGGGCAGGCAGATGATCCATTGCCGTCACCACGAACTGGTAATCAGGAAAGTCTTCAGAGACTTCTGCCATGACTGGAAGAATTTTGCTCACCTCCTGAAGCCTGCTGCCGGAGAGAAGTGCAATCACCGGTCTGGCGTCAAGTCCCAGTAAGGCTCTGATGATCTCCCTGTCAGGCGCTGTGGCCCTCCATGCATCTATATGGTCAATGAGGGGATTGCCAAGGAAGATAGCCGGGAAATCATGCTTCCGGTAAAACTCCTTTTCAAACGGGAAGATGATGTAAAGCCTGTCTGTATAGCGTTTTATCTTTCTTACTCTTCCTTCACGCCATGCCCAGAATTTCGGCGAAATGTAGTAGAAGACCCTGAGGCCGGCCTCCTTTGCAAACCTGGCCATACGCAGATTGAATCCCGGATAGTCTATAAGGATCACCACATCGGGTTTCATCTCCATTATCTGTCTTTTGCATTCGCTGAAGTTGGCTTTCACCTTCCGGATGTTGACAAGCACCTCGAAAACGCCCATGAAGGCAGTCTCACGGTAGTGTTTCAGCAGCCGTGCACCTTCGCCCTGCATCAGCTCACCTCCCCAGCATGCAATATCTGCTGCCGGATCACTCTTCAGCAGGTGCTTCACCAGGTTGGAACCGTGAAGATCACCGGATGGCTCGCCTGCAATGATGAAGTACTTCATCCTAAAACAGGTTTATAGCGAAGACAACAAAGGCCCACGCCAAGGTTATTCCAAGCACTCCCCTGCAGGCTCTCAGCATGTCAAGGCGGTTGAAAAGCAGATAGATGACTACATTGGTAAAGACGGAGACACTCATTATTTCCGAAATATTTCCGGCAACTTCCATCTTCCTGAAATAATCTGTCATTGAAAGCCCGTGATGTGTCAGCAGAAAGAATATCAGGAACCCCAGAAGAGGCATCACCAATCCTCCCACAACACCTGATATAACGTTATTGAACCTTTGTCTGAACCACATATCAGAGTTTTGATTTGAGGGTTTCCATAAAGCTGTAGGCAGTCATGTCAATGGTCACCGGCACTACAGAGACATACCCGTTATTAATGGCCCAGTCGTCAGTATCTGATGCCTCCGGCTCATGGTTGATAAAACTGCCTGTCAGCCAGTAGTAGGTCTTTCCCGCAGGGTCTTTTCTCTTTTCAAATTCCTCCTGCCAGTTACCCAGGGCCTGGCGGGCTACCATCATCCCTTTTATCTCAGAAGCCGGCACAGCCGGGAAGTTGACATTAAGGCATACACCTGTCGGCAATGGCTCGCGAAGGAGCATCGTACATATATCTCTGATATACTCTTCACACCCCGAGAAATCGGCTGAGGACGAATAGCTGTTAAGAGAGAATCCCACTGACGTGATGCCATACAGACATCCTTCAAGAGCGGCTGCCATTGTTCCTGAATAGAGTATGCTGGCGGAGGCGTTGGAGCCATGGTTGATGCCTGAGACAACCAGGTCAGGCTTGCGGTCAAGCAGCTGGCTGACCGCCAGTTTGATTCCATCTGCAGGAGTGCCGCTGCAGGCGTAGATCCGCTTGCGGTCATCCTCCACGAGAAGCTTGACCCTCAGGGGCTGCTTGACAGTCAGCGCCTGTGACATGGCACTGCGGCCCTCGGTGGTTGAGATTACCACCACCTTGCCGAAGTCCTCCATGATCCTTATGAGGGTTTTAAAGCCACCTGCATAGAGTCCGTCATCATTTGTCAAAAGAATAAGCTTATCGTTTTCTTCTATTTTCATCTGAATTTTTGTTGAAGTGCAAATATAATGATAATGGCTCTGCTTTTAATGCCGCGTCTGCTTGATGCCTCAAACCTTTTTTCCTTACTTTTGCATTTCTGAAAACCTAATAACAATACCGCGATGAAGATTTCTTACAACTGGCTCAGGGATTATCTTGATTTTGATGCGCAGCCGGATGAGCTGTCATCGGTTCTGACATCACTGGGCCTTGAGGTTGAGGATGTTGAAGAGTGGGTTTCGGTAAAGGGCGGAATGAAGGGAGTGGTTATTGGCAGGGTACTCACCTGTGAAAAGCACCCTGATGCTGACAGGCTGAGTGTCACCACAGTGGATACCGGGGGACCTGACCCGTTGCATATTGTATGCGGGGCTCCGAACGTAGCAGCAGGACAGGTGGTGGCAGTGGCCCTGCCAGGAACGATGGTCTTTCACGGAGATGAACAGTTTGAGATTAAAAAATCAAAGATACGGGGCCAGCTGTCCGAAGGAATGATCTGTGCAGAGGATGAGCTTGGCCTGGGCGCTGACCATGAAGGGATAATGGTGCTTGACAGCAACGCACGCATCGGCATGCCTGCTGCTGAATATTTCGGAATTACTACCGACACGGTCTTTGAGATAGGGCTGACACCGAACAGGATTGACTGCAGCTCACACTTCGGGGTGGCACGCGATCTTGCTGCCTTCTACAACCTCCGGAGACCGGTAAGGGCAAAGCTGCCTGAGATTTCAGGGTTCAGGAAAGATAGGGAGAGTGGTGCCATAGAGGTCACCGTAGAGGCTCCGGAAGCATGCATACGTTACTCCGGACTGACAGTGCGCGGTATCAGGGTTGAACCTTCCCCGGCATGGTTACAGACCAGGCTCAGGGCAATCGGACTTCATCCCATCAACAACATCGTTGACATCACCAACTTCGTCCTCCACGAGACAGGACAGCCACTGCATGCATTTGATGCTGCAGCCATTACCGGAGACATAGTGAGGGTAAGGCACCTTCCTGACAAAACGAAATTCGTTACCCTTGACGGAGTGGAACGCACCCTTGCATCGTCTGACCTGATGATATGCAACCGTGACGAGGGGATGTGTATTGCAGGTGTTTTCGGCGGACTGAAATCAGGTGTCACCGAAGCCACCACCGACCTTTTCCTCGAGAGCGCCACCTTCAACCCGGTGTCAGTACGGCGCACATCGCGGAGGCATGACCTGCACACTGACGCATCATACAGGTTTGAGAGAGGCACTGATCCGGAGATGACCATCTATGCCCTGAAGAGAGCTGCCATGCTGGTTAAGGAGCTTGCCGGCGGTGAGATAACAGGAGATATCATTGATCTCTACCCCAAGCCGGTGAGAAAAGCAGTTGTGAAGTATTCCCTTGACCGGATGACCAGACTTATAGGGAAGGAAATACCGGAAGAAACAGTCAAAACCATTCTCTACAGCCTGGATATCAATATCACCGGCGAAGAACCCGGCGTCCTGCATCTTGAGATACCGTCATACCGTGTTGATGTCACCCGTGAGGCCGATGTCACTGAAGAAGTGCTCAGGGTTTACGGTTATGACAACATAGGGATAAGCCATGAGATGCGCTCCATGCTGTCACATACTGAAAAGCCTGACCCTGAAAAGATTGCCTCCAATTGCTCAGATATGCTCGCTGCCAACGGCTTCTGCGAGATAATGTGCAACTCCCTCTCCCCTGCTGCCTGGTTTGAAACTACGGGTGACTTTGACTTGAAGTCGATGGTGAGACTGGCCAATCCGCTCAGCAGTGACCTTAACGTCATGCGACTCTCGCTGCTGCCGGGCATGCTGAACGCCATTGCCTGGAACATCAACAGGCAGAACAGCAACCTGAGGCTGTTTGAACTCGGATACACCTACGCCCGGAAAGAAGGAAAAGGCACCCTGGAGATCACTGACAACTTCAGCGAAAAACAGATACTTGCCCTTGCACTGACCGGGAATATAAACGAAAAACGGTGGAATGCCCCTGAAATGTCATCAGGATTCTTTCACCTCAAGGGTTATACGGAGATGATCCTTTCACGTTTCGGCATCACCGGCAAGGAGCTCATTGTAACTGCAGAAAACCGGGGCTGGTTCACCGAAGGGATGAGATACACTGCCGGAAGTCTTGAAGTAGCCTCCTTCGGCAAAGTGTCAAAAAAATACCTGGCTATGTTTGATATCAGGCAGGAGGTATTTTACGCCGAGATCGACCGGGAGAACCTTATCAGGCTTATCAGCAGCCGGACCATCCGTTTCAGGGAATTGCCCAGATACCCGTGGGTGCGCCGTGACCTGGCCCTGCTTGTTGACAAGTCAGTAAAATTCAGTCAGATACGTGATATTGCCTTCAGGACTGAAAGAAACATACTCAGGGAGGTAGACCTCTTCGATCTTTATGAGAGTAAAGAGATAGGGACAGACAAGAAGTCGTACGCCGTCAGCTTCATACTACATGATGAGAGACAGACGCTCACCGAAAAGAATATTGAGAAGACCATGAACGCCCTGGTCAAAGCCTTTGAGCGTGAGTTAGGTGCCACGCTGAGATGAAAAAGCTTTTGGGCAGAACACACGATTACCTGTCGCTCATCAGGTTCAGTCACACTATCTTTGCGATGCCCTTTGCTCTTGCCGGTTACTTTATAGGGGCAACCCGGCCGGGGTACGGCTTCTCACTGAAGACCTTCCTGCTTGTTCTGGCATGCATGGTCTTTGCACGCAGTGCAGCCATGGGTTTCAACCGGTGGGCTGACATGTATTTTGATTCACTCAATCCACGGACGGCAGTGCGTGAGATCCCGTCAGGGAAGATCACTCCCCGCCAGGCCCTGCTGTTTGTAACAGTCAGTTCACTTTTATTCATTCTCTCCGCCGCCCTGCTCAACAAACTGACCTTTATACTCTCTCCTGTGGCCCTGATAATTGTTCTCGGGTACAGTTACACCAAGCGGTTCACCCCGCTGTGCCACCTGGTGCTGGGACTGGGGCTCTCCCTTGCTCCCATAGGAGCATACCTGGCGGTGACAGGCTCTTTTGCCCTGCTTCCGCTCCTCTACTCCTTCATCGTGCTGACATGGGTGAGTGGTTTTGACATAATCTATTCCCTTCAGGATGACCAGTTTGACCGTGACACAGGACTCTATTCAATCCCGGCGGTGATGTCGCGCGGCAAAGCGCTGGCCATTTCAGTTGTGCTTCACCTGATTACGGCAGCCCTGGTGGTGGTGGCAGGAGTATACGGCCAGGCAGGATTCATATACTGGACAGGTGCAGCCATATTCACCGGCTTGCTCGTTTTTCAGCACATGATTGTCAGGCCTGATGACCTTAGCAGGGTAAACCTTGCCTTCGGCACAACCAACGGAATATCCGGAGTCATTTTCGGGCTTGCAGTGGTACTTGACCTGCTCCTCCTTTAAAACTTGAAGACGAAGCTGACGCCAAGCAGCTCCTTGAACTGCACCATGGGCGCCTTCTTCTGCTTGCCATCGGTGTCAAGCACCGGCTCTCCCCTTTTATACACCGGGAGCATGGTGTCATCATCATAAACCAGGTGAACGTTTATCCTGAGGTCAGTGAACCAGTTGAGCGGCATCGTGGATATCATCTCCCACTCAACGTCTATATTCTGAGGCTTCGAAATGAAATTGCTGAAGAGCTGTAACCTGTTGCTCATGTTTATCTTTTCGAAGAGCACAATTTTACTGTTGACGGTCAGGTATGCACCCAGCTCGTTCTTTGACCACTTGTCAGCAGGAATACCATATTTGGCCTGGTTGATGTTTGCGGTATCAGGAACAAATGTGCCCTTATATGAAAATGGGGAGAAGCTTATCGATGTGTTTTTGCCGGGTTTGTATTCAAGGCCGTAACCCAGAATAAAGGTGGCCGGATTGAAAAACTTGGAGACCATTATTGAGGTGGTGTCATTCGGGTATGTGTAACCCGGCAGGAACTGCGACTTGAACTGGAAGATCCCCGAGAGGTCGAATTTGCCGAATGCCTTGTGATTGATTTTGGAGTTAATCTCGAGGATATCAAGGTTTTTCCTTATGCCGCCATATTTGCCGGAAGCCTGGAATCCCAGCGCGAATCTGCCCGTGCTGGTTGAGATCACCTTTGAAAGCTTCCTGTCGTTGTTCAGGGTTGTGGTTATGTCAAGCACTGAGGAGATGTTGTTTTCTCCCCCCTTTGCCCAGTTAGAGACCACACCCTGTGAGAGCAGGTATGAGATGTCTGTCTTGAACTTCCATATCTCAGGTTTTATCTTGCTCAGTGCAACTCTCCTCAGCGCCTCCTCCTGCGCTGTTATGACATTCACGCGGGTGTCGGCATGCCTGTCATACCAGGCCTGTTTTCTGAAGAGCACACCCTCCTCTGCACGGAGTGAGAAGGTGTTGCGCACCGGATTGCCTATCCAAACCGTTATCGAATCGCCCTGACCGTCCGGCAGCCAGAACCGTACCATGTTGTCAGAGAGGCTGTTGAGCCATACATCAGCGCCTCTTGCCCCGTCGCCGACAAAGCGTATCCTCGTGGAATCACGCTGTTCAAGATAACCGATGAGCGAACTGACAGCAGCTTCCAGTGAATCACTGACATACGGATTCCTGAGATATCTGAAAGGGAGATCAGTGCGGGTAAGGGTGACTTCCGGAAGGGTATCGGTGATTACCAGCATAATTGTGTCATTGGTGCTTTGAGGCAGCCGCGCCGGTATGAAATCGTTCATCAGGACGTAAACAGAGTCGTTCAGTTTGAGTGTATCACTTTTCATTACCGGTCTGGAGTCAGGGGTCAGCCTTACCTTTTCCACCTTGTTGCCGGTTCTGATGAACACCTCATCAACGCGTGAGGCAGCAACACTGTCAGAGTGCACTGTGTCAGGCTGAAGGATGGGAAGAATGATCCTTATCGAGTCAAACAGGTAATAGCTTTCAGCCGGTACCTTTATCCTGTCAAACGGATAACCGGAAAGGAAACTGATTACTGTATCTTCCGGAGGCCTTGAAGCAAGCCAGATGAGGTTTCTGATGGCTTCACGAAGAGGGTCATTGCTTCTTTTCCACATTGCCGGTGAGGAGTTGAAACGCTCAAGGAACCTGAGTGACATCTCCCTGTCAAGTTTTATATCCTGCGGACCGTTGATACCCGGCACGGGAGCAGCCTTAATCTTTCTGGGCTCCGGTTGTGCCACTGCCAGTGTATCAGCCTCCTCCTCCGGCTCCTCGGGAATCACCGGTGCATCAATAACCTGTGCAATCAGTACCGGTGTCAAGGCAAGGCAAAGAAAAAACAAAAGAATCTTTATGGTTCCCGGTTTCATTTCAAAACGTTTAACAGTTCTGGATTGTCCCCCAAAAGCAAAATGGTTATATTTGCAAAAATAGCCGAATTACATTAATTCCATGAAATCCCGCTTCTACAGCATCACAAACAGGAAGCTGAATTATCGTAACATCAAGAACAGAGACGCATTCTGACCGGCATGGTTGCTTCCTTTGGAGCAATTATCTTCCGTTAATTGTTAAATTTTCTTAAGCGTTGGTTTTAACAGACAACAATGGCATCTGATTGCAGATGGAGAGCATACGTTGAATATTAGTCGCAGACCAGTAAGAATTGCAGCAAACAGACAATAAAACCCGGACATCAGCTGAAGCCAATGCTTCTGAAGATTGTAAGAATTACAGCAAACAGACAATAAACAACAGATAATCATAGACCTTAACAGAATTATAAATCATTAACAACCATGAACTTACCATATTGTGAACCTTACAGGATAAAGACAGTTGAGTCGATCCGCCAGAGCACCCGCCAGGAGCGGGAGGAGTGGGTAAAGAATGCCTCATACAATCTGTTTAACCTGCGTTCAGAGCAGGTATTCATTGATCTCCTGACAGACTCGGGTACCGGCGCGATGAGCGACAGGCAGTGGGGCGCCATCATGACGGGCGACGAGAGCTATGCCGGAGCCTCATCCTACTACACCCTTAAAGAGACAATCAGGGATATCACCGGTTTTGAGCATTTCCTCCCCACGCACCAGGGAAGGGCTGCTGAAAATGTACTCTTCTCCGTGCTGGTAAAGGAGGGTGATGTGATCCCCGGCAATGCCCACTTTGACACCACCAAGGGCCATATAGAGTTCCGCAAGGCAAAAGCGGTAGACTGTACCGTCTCATACGCCAGGGACATTGAGGTGATTGATCCGTTCAAGGGAAATGTTGACCTTGAAAGACTGGAACAGGTTATCAGGGAGACTCCGCGGGAAAAGCTGGGATGCATAGTAATGACCGTAACCAACAACACTGCCGGCGGCCAGCCGGTAAGCATGGCCAACCTGCGGGGAGTGAGGGAACTGGCTGACAGGTATGGAGTGCTTGTGGTGATGGACTCTGCCCGCTTTGCAGAGAACGCCTACTTCATCAAGAGACGCGAAGAGGGTTATGCCGGCAAGAGTATCAGGGAGATAGTCCGCGAGATGTTCTCATATGCTGATGCCATGACCATGAGTTCGAAGAAGGATGCCATAGTCAACATGGGCGGGTTCATTGCCATGAAAGACCCTGAACTGTTCAGGAAGGCCTCCACCTTCAACATCATATTCGAGGGCTATATCACCTACGGCGGCATGTCAGGCCGTGACATGAACGCACTTGCACAGGGGCTTCGCGAAGGAACGGAGTTAGACTACCTTGAGGCACGTATAGGCCAGGTAAAAAGGCTGGGAGAAAAGATTCACGAGGCCGGCATCCCGGTGCAGCTACCCATCGGTGGCCATGCCGTCTTTATCGATGCAGGAAAGTTCTTCCCCCACATCCCTGCTTCTGAGTTCCCGGCCCAGAGGCTGGCGGTGGAGATATACATTGAGGGAGGCATCCGGGGAACCGAGATAGGTACACTGCTTGCCGACCGTGACCCCGTCACAGGTGAAAACAGGTATCCGGAGCTCGAGCTGGTCAGGCTGGCAATACCGCGAAGGGTTTACACTGACAACCACATGGACTACGTGGCTGCAGCGGTGCAGAACGTCTGGGAGAGAAGAGACCAGGTCAGAAGAGGATTTGCAATAAAGTGGGAGGCGCCAATCATGAGACACTTCACCGTGGAGCTCGAGCTGCCGGGTTAGGTTACAGCTTCACCACCGGACCAGATCACTTCCGCTGCGAATAAAAACCTATCTTTAACCCTGTAATTACCGCAACACGATGATAAGATCGATGACCGGCTATGGCAAAGCCATGCTGGAGACTCCGCAAAGAAAGATCACTGTTGAGATCAAATCACTCAACAGCAAGCAGGCAGATATCAGCACCAGATTCCCCTGGCTATGCAAGGAGAAGGAGCTGGAGATGCGTAACATGGTCATCAGGAAGCTCAACAGGGGCAAGATCGACCTCTCGGTAAGCTTTGACGCCATGGAGAGCGAGCAGGTGCCGGTGATCAACAGAAACAACGTAAAGAACTACTTCAGCCAGCTGAAGGAGATCAGCAATGAAATGGGGATCAGTGATGACACCGGACTTCTGGCCATAGTGATGCGCCTGCCCGAGACACTGCGCACGGAGAAGGCGGAGCTCTCTGATGAAGAGTGGGGCAGGATTTCCGGACTCATCGATGAAGCCCTGGCAATGACCGACCTCTACCGGCTGGAAGAGGGAAAAGCCATGGAAAACGATCTTGCCAAATCGGTTGCTGCCATCCTCAGCTATCTTGAAAACCTGGAACCCATGGAGGGTGACCGTATCTCACGAATGCGCGAAAAGCTTACAGCATTGCTGACAGAGGCTGTAGGATCAGAAAACGTTGACAGGAACAGGTTTGAGCAGGAGCTTATTTTCTACCTTGAAAAACTTGACATCAACGAGGAAAAGGTCAGGCTGCGTAAACACTGCGACTACTTCCTGGAAACGATGAAAGAAGAAGGCAACCACGGGAAGAAGCTCAACTTCATCTCGCAGGAGATGGGCCGCGAGATCAATACCATCGGCTCCAAGGTAAATGATGCTGCCATGCAGAAACTGGTGGTGATGATGAAGGACGAGCTGGAGAAGATCAAGGAACAGACACTTAATATCCTTTAAACAGATGTGCCCGGCCGACAACAAAAAGGTACTTATCATTTCCGCTCCCTCAGGTGCCGGTAAAACGACACTGATAAACCATCTCATGGGCTCAGGCTTCCCCCTCCTCTTTTCAGTTTCCGCCACCAGCAGGAAGCCGCGCGGCAGGGAGAAAGAGGGCAGGGAGTATTACTTCATCACTGCTGCGGAATTCAGAAAAAGAATCCGGAATGATGAATTCATAGAGTGGCAGGAGGTTTATGAAAACCATTATTACGGAACACTTCGCAGGGAGATTGAGCGCATACGCGATGCAGAAAAAATTCCGCTCTTTGACGTGGATGTAATGGGAGGAATGAACCTGAAGAAGATCTTTGGCAATGATGCCCTGTCAATCTTCATCATGCCCCCTTCTGTGGAGGAACTGGAACGGAGGCTTGTGCTGCGCGGAACTGACACACCGGAAAAGATTGCAATGAGGGTGGAGAAAGCTTCTTCGGAGATACTGCTGGCTGAACATTTCGACAGGGTGGTCATTAATGACGACCTTGAGCAAGCCCGTATTGATATAGTAAACATTGTGAGGGACTTTGTGGAAGGGCCATGACTGAGACAGGACTGTTCTTCGGATCATTCAACCCGGTGCATATAGGTCACATGGCCATTGCCAACTATATCACCGAATTCTCCCCTCTCAGGGAGGTATGGTTCATTGTCAGTCCGCACAATCCGCTGAAGGTGAAGGAGTCGCTTCTCAGTGAGCGTGACAGGCTCTATATGACTCAGCTGGCAATAGGTGATGATGCCCGTTTCAGGGCTTCAGACATTGAGTTCACTCTGCCCAGGCCTTCATACACAATTGACACCCTGACATATCTTTCCGAGAAGTACCCGGCTCGGCGGTTCACGCTGATCATGGGCGAGGATAATCTCGCCACCCTTCATAAGTGGAAGAATGCTGAAATGCTGGTAAAGCAGTATCCTGTTGTGGTCTATCCGAGGCTCTTCCCTGGCCGGAAAAGCAGCAAAAAGCTGCAGGAGATACTGGCAATGGCTTCGGTCCGGCATGTTGACGCACCCATCATGGAAATCTCGGGCACCTTCATCCGCAGCGCTATCCGCGAAGGGAAGGATGTCTCATGGTTCGTTCCCGCTCCCGTCTGGAAGTACATCCGGGAGATGCATTTTTACGAGCAGAGAGGAGCTGGAGTTTGCGATGTCTGATGGAATCGCAAATCTGAATCGTAAATTGCAAATTTCAAATCACGAAACCTTTTTAATAATCTCCTTACCCCGCTCAATAGCTTTCTCATTCATGGGGATGAGATGGTGGTAGCGCTCGGGAAATGATTCTTTCAGTCCCTTGAGGACAAATTCGGTTTTCAGTATCGGCTTCACCTTCATGAACCCGCCAAGGACAAACATATTAAACATCCTCTGCATGTTCATCTTCGAAGCCTCTTCCGCTGCGTCAATCCGGTACACGCTTATATCCTTTCTTTCGGGATGTCTCGTAATACCGTTACCGTCATAAATGAGAATTCCCCCCGGCTTGACCGACCTCTCGAACTTGTCAAGGCTCTGCTGGTTCAGAATGATGGCCGTGTCGAAGCTCCTGAGAATTGGTGAACTGATTCGTTCATCACTGAGAATTACGTTGACGTTGGCAGTGCCGCCCCTCATCTCGGGGCCGTAGGAGGGCATCCAGCTCACTTCCATGTCCTGCATCATGCCGGAATAGGCCATTATCTTACCCATTGAGAGTACACCCTGTCCGCCAAAACCTGCAATTATTATTTCTTCTGTCATGCTCTGTAGTAATATTGATTCATTAAACTCAATTTCCGGTGCAAAGCGAAATATGCTTCACCCGGATCAGGCCCCTATTCTTCAGGTACCTTTAAATCACCCAGGGGATAGAACGGGAACATGTTCTCTTCCAGCCACTTGTTTGACTCCACAGGTGTCATCTTCCATCCCGAGGGGCAGTTTGACACAACCTCGATGAAACATGTTCCCCTGTTTTCATTCTGGTACTGTACTGCCTTTTTCAGCGCTCTCTTGAACTTGCGTACTCCGGCAGCTGTATTGACACTCTGACGGGTCACATAGCAGGTGCCCGGCAGCATGGCCACGATATCAGCCATCTTGATGGGTGCACCCATCAATGAAACGTCGCGCCCGTAGGGTGATGTTGACGATTTCATTCCCGGCAGTGTTGTGGGAGCCATCTGGCCTCCGGTCATGCCGTAGATACCGTTGTTGATAAAGATGATCAGGATATTTTCACCCCTGTTGCAGGTATGAATCGTTTCCGCGGTACCAATGGCAGCCAGGTCACCGTCACCCTGGTAGGTGAAGACGAACCTGTCGGGCATCAGCCTTTTGACAGCTGTTGCCAGGGCTGGTGCCCTTCCGTGTGCCGCTTCCTGAAAATCGATATCTATATAGTTGTACATCAGTACTGAGCATCCGACGGGAGTGATTCCCACCGTGCGACTCTGCAGGTTTTCCTCCTCCAGCACCGCTGCCAGGGCCTGGTGAGCGGTACCGTGTCCGCAGCCGGGGCAGTAGTGCATGACATTACCGGTCATCAGGCCAGACCTTTTGTAGGCCATGTTCTCGGGCCTGATTATATCATTGAGTGTTACTTCAGCCATATCTTTTATTCTTTAATGAATGATTTCAGGTTATCTACCACCTCTTCGGGAGTCGGGATCATACCTCCCGTCCTTCCGTAATGCCTGACCTTTGTTTTTCCGTTCGCGGAGAGCATCACGTCCTCAACCATCTGGCCGGCGCTCAGCTCCACTGCCATCATGCCCCTGACCCTGCCGGCGAGCTCACCGAGTCTCTTCTTCGGGAAGGGGAAGAGTGTTATCGGTCTCAGCAGCCCTGCCCTGATGCCTTCGGCCCTGGCCAGCTGCAGTGCTTTCTGGCACAGCCTGGCGCTTGTTCCGTATGCCACGAAGAGATATTCGGCATCTTCAGTCATGAATTCCTCGAAACGTACCTCCTTCTCCTCCATCTCCCTGTACTTGGCAATCAGCTTCTGGTTAAACTTTTCCTGTCGCTCCGGGTCAAGGTCCAGTGAGGTGATTATATTTCTCGGGCGCGATGCCGGCTTCCCGGTTGTTGCCCACGGAAGTATCTCTTCTGATCTCTTTTTCTGCGGCTTGAGCCACACTTTCTCCATCATCTGCCCGATGGCTCCGTCAGAAAGGATCATCACCGGGTTCCTGTATTTGAATGCCAGGTCAAATCCCAGTTCGACGAAGTCAGCCATTTCCTGGACAGATGCGGGAGCCAGTACCAGCAGGTGATAGTCACCATGTCCGCCTCCCTTTGTAGCCTGGAAGTAGTCGCTCTGTGCCGGCTGTATGGTACCCAGTCCCGGGCCGCCGCGCACCACATTGACAATAAGGCAGGGAAGCTCGGCCCCTGCGATATAGGTTATCCCCTCCTGTTTAAGGCTTATTCCGGGTGATGAGGAGGAGGTCATCACCTTCTTTCCACAGGCAGCGCCGCCGTAAACCATATTGATGGCTGCCACCTCACTCTCCGCCTGGAGTACCACCATCCCGGTGGTTTGCTGAGGATTGGCTTCCATAAGATATTCAAGTACCTCACTCTGCGGAGTGATCGGATACCCGAAATAACCGTCGACACCGGCACGTATCACCGCTTCGGCGAGAGCTTCGTTGCCCTTCATCAGTCTCAGTTCCTTTTCCATTGACATATTTTATTTTTCTTTTAATCAACCTTTACCTTATAGACGGTAATAACGCCGTCAGGACACACGACTGCGCAGTTAGCGCATCCGATGCATGTGTCAGGACTGGCTGCATAACTGTAATGATATCCCTTTGAATTTACCTCTGTTGACAGGGCGAGGGTTCCGGTAGGACAGGTTACAACGCATACCTCGCATCCCTTGCACCTTTCGCGGTCAACAACAACTGCTCCTTTTATCTTTGCCATAAGTTTTGAATTTATTCCCTTAATTAAAAATAAGCTTTATTCATTTACCGGGTTGTTTTCCCTGAATAGCCTGAGCCGTTCCTCAAGCAGCGGCAACTGGCTTTTTTGCACCTGCGACACACAGGCCCTGAGTCCCTCCTGCCTCTCGCTGCCGCATATATTCAGTGTTATTGCGGCGATGCCATACGCGAGCAGCTCCTGAAGCAGTTCACCCCCGCTCATTCCCGGATAGGAGATAGTGAAGTAAAATCCGTCTGCCACAGGCCTGTCAATGTCCATGTCATAAACAATTTCAAAACCGTTCTTGATGAACATCTCCTTCATTTTTGCAGCCTTCTCTCCGTATTCCCTCGTGTTGTCTACAAAGTTATAGAGACCTTCATTGACTGCCTTGAGAATGGCAGTAAATCCGTACTGCACCGAGTGGGTCACTCCCGAGGAGAGGGCATAGAGCGCACCAAAGATCATCGCCCTGCCGAAAATCTCGGTTGAATAGTAGCGGAGAAGGTCCGGATAATGCCGGCTATAGAGATGGTCTGACATTACCAGGAGGCCTATTCTCTGACCGGCATAGCTGAAAATCTTAGAGCTGGAAATCAGAAGGATATAGTCGTCGCAGTATTTTGCCACCGTTGGCTGGAAGGGCGGCTCACCGGGAACAGAATAGTTCTCCCTGAAATCCATGCCAAAGTAGGCCAGGTCTTCAATCACGATGACATCATACTTCCTGGCAAGAGTGCCTATTGTACGGAGTTCGTCATCAGTGAGACAGATCCATGAAGGGTTGTTGGGGTTTGAATAGAGGATTGTTGAAACCTTTCCGCACTCCAGTATTGATTCCAGTTTGGGGCCCAGCTTTTCTCCACGGTAGTTGTAGACGTCAAATGACCTGAACTCCTGGCCGAGAATCCTCGTCTGGGTTTTCTGCACCGGGAATCCCGGGTCAATGAAGAGTGTTCCCTCCTTGTTGCGGTCATTGCGGTTGGCCACCATGAAGCTTGCCATGCCACCCATCATTGCTCCGCCTGTTGGCACGCAGCATTCCGGTTTCACATCTACATCAAGAAAATTCTTTACGAACTTTGATGCTTCCGTTTTCATCTCAGGCAAACCTTCTATGTCAGGGTATATTGAGGCAACGCCGTGTTTCAGGGCTTCAATCTCGGCCCTGATACCCACCTCTGCCGAAGGAAGGCCCGGAACACCCATCTCCATGCGAATGAATTCAACACCTGTCTCGCGTCGTAGCACATTCACCAGCTTGACTATCTCCCGGATACTTGCGTAACCAAGGTTTGTAATCCCGCTGGATACTATCGCATTACTTACTGTTTCACGATTAATGGGGGTATTTTTCATAAATTCTTTATTTAGCGCCCTCATCTGTGCTCCTAAGATATAAAATTACAAGAGAACGATAAATGCTATTTATCATAATTACGAATTAAAATGCTTAATGACCCGGCCAATAGTTGGAAGAAATCCTAACATCAGCAATTCTTAAAAGTCCGGGGCACTATTTGAATGGAATCATGCCGGCTTCTCTACTCCCTGCTCCTTCTTCCCTGCTCCCGCAGGCATCGCGAGGATGACTCCGAGGATGGTGCTGCAGAGGGCGGCAACAAGTATCTATTGGCAATTGCCTGCTCTGTTTTGCCTGTACCTGGCAAACTCAATCACCCCACATCATCACTTATCGGGGCTGCTGCCTGCTCTATTTTGCCTGTACCCGGATGCGTGCATCCACAGCCACCACATTATCCGGGGTGCCCAGCAGCGGGTTAATATCCATCTCGGCTATCTCAGGTGCGACGGCCAGGAGATCGGAAAGTGAGGTTATCACCCTGACGAATGCCTCCTCGTTTACGCCGGCAGTACCGCGTATGCCCCTGATAATCTTGTACGACCTGAGAGAGCGTATCATAGACCTCGCCTCCTGGTCAGACACAGGCACAAGTGCAGTTGAAACATCTTTAAAGACCTCGATAAAGATTCCTCCCATGCCCGCCATCACCAGGTGACCGTATCGGTCCTCTCTGGTAGCGCCACAGAATATCTCGCGTCCGCTTATCATCTTCTGTACCAGTATGCCGGTCACTTCCGGAAGAGTCATCATACGGGCGAACTCATCCCTGACCCTCTCCTCGCTGTCGATGTTAAGTACCACACCGCCAATATCCGACTTATGTACAGGGCCCACGACCTTCATCACCACCGGATAACCCATCGCGCCAGCAGCCCTGACAGCAGCTGCAGCGGTAGTGACTACACTCTCGGGTACCGTTTCAATTCCTGCTGCCTTTAGCAGCATATTGACTTTTTCCGGAGGCAGATAACCGTCAGAGGCGCTCTCGATGACCTCCCTGATCACTTTCAGCTCATTATGGGGACCTTTGCTTTCCGGCACGGCCGGGGGCGATGTTGCATTGACCATGCACAGCGCCCTGCCAAAGAATACCTCGTCAGTGAAAATGGCATTGCCCCTCGCGATGAACTCGGCTATCTCCCTCTTCACGTTTATGACTGACGGCATAATGGGATAAACCGGTTTTTTGCAGCTGCGGATCTTTTCATGAAGCAGGTTGTAAACGTCATCCACCGGGAACAGTCCGGGGCTGCCGAAGATGACCGCAATTGCATCCACCTCGTCAAAATCGTTCTCACAGGCGTCAATTATATAACCCAGCTGTTCGGCGGTACCTGTGGCCAGGAAATCGATCGGGTTTGCCACCGATGACCCTGCAAAGAGCTTTTCAAGCAGCCGGTCTGCTGCCGGACCTGTCAGGTGGGGTATCTCCATTCCGCCCTCGCTGAGAATATCGGTGAGCATCACCGCCGGTCCGCCGGCGTGGGTGACAATGGCTATTCTTTTGCCCTTGAGTGGTTTATATGTAAACAGGGCAGCCACTATAGCCAGGTCTGTCCGGCTGTAACACCTTACTATACCTGCCTTGCGCAGCAGTGCATCCACTGCCGTGTCAGGTGACGCCATGGCGCCGGTGTGTGATGATGCGGCACGCGATCCGGCCTCTGATGATCCGGCCTTGATGGCTGCAATCCTGCACCCTTTCCTTATCAGTGAAGAGGAGTGTCTGAGGAACCTCTGCGGGTCAGTGATGTTTTCGATATAGAGAAGCTTGATCCGTGAACTGGTCAGCGGATCAAATGTGATATCAAGGTGTTCCAGCACATCCTCCACACCAATCTGGGCGCTGTTGCCCACAGACCATACGCTGGAGAACGGAAGCCCTCCGGTGATGGCTGTCTCAAGGATAAATACGGCGGTGGCCCCTGAACCGGAGATGAAGTCAATACCATTTGGTGAAAGCCTGGGGATGGGCTCAGTAAAGACACCATGGTAGTTGTTATTGAGATATCCTATGCAGTTGGGGCCGATAAGTGTTCCCCCGGTGCTGTTTATCACATCAACGATCTCTTTTTCAAGTGCAGCTCCCACCTCATTCTCCTCACTGAATCCGGCAGAGAGAATAATAAATCCGCCGGTACCCTTCTCCGTTGCCAGCGTTCTGACAATAGCGGGGCAGAACCGGGCAGCAACGGCAATTATGGCCAGGTCGGTATGTGGTAGCAGTGACACATCGGGAAAGGTCTTGATCCCCTGAACCACAGGACTTTTAGGATTAACAACGTGTACATCGCCATTAAAGTCACAGTTGAGCAGATTCTTCAGCGCCCTGCCACCAGCCTTGGTAATATCGTCTGATCCGCCAACAACGACTATACTTTTAGGATTCAATAATTTAGCATTGATCATAATCGGGATAACTAACAGGGGAAAGGTAGAAACATTTTGAAATAAAACAAATGACAGTATTACGATTCAGGTTGATTAAACACCCCGGTATGAGAGGCTGCAACGGCAAGATTTCGGATCACTGTTACGGTTCAGGCTGATTTAACACCTCCTTTCGGCATCTCCTGCACCTTTCATACATGGCAGGGAAACCGCGGCAGTATGTTGCTGAATATTACACGGCCTTTACTCCAATACCTTCTTACACGCCACGATATCGCCCGAGCTGTATTCAGAATATTACACGGTCTTTACTCCAATACCCTTCAGCAACTGCACCGAAGCCGCGGCAGTATGTTGCAGAATATTATCTTTGGCTGCATTATGTTGAATAAGCCGACTATTTTTGTCAGCAAACAACCAATGATGAAAAACCAGACCACATCTGCCTCTGTCAGAACAGGATTAGTAATCCTTCTGGCACTATTCCCGCTTATTGCTACCGGACAATTAATAAAGGATATTGACCCTGACGGTCCCGGCTACGCCGAAAACTGCACTTGCATAATGGTTGGCCGGCTGGCCTCAACCGACGGCTCCGTCATGACCTCGCACTCCTGCGACGGCAGGTACCGCACATGGCTCGAGATGGTGCCGGCAATGACCTTCGCAAGAGATACCGTTCATGCTGTCTACCGGGGAACAATGCAGACCGAGGAGGCATGGGACATGACCAACCTGACACGCAAGGGCGAAATCCCACAGGTGAAATCCACATACGCATATCTCAACACGGCATATCCATGCCTCAACGAGAAGCAGCTCGCCATGGGCGAAACAACCATTTACGGAAAGAGGGAACTGATAAACCAGGAGGGCCTCTTCGTGATAGAGGAGCTTGAGAGGATCGCGCTTCAGCGCTGTACAACGGCACGCCAGGCAATAGCCCTCATAGGTTTGCTTGCCGAGCAGTATGGTTACGGTGATCTGGCCGAATGCCTCACCATAGCTGACCCGAAAGAGGTGTGGCAGCTCGAGATAGCCGGCTCGGGACCGGGCAAACCCTCGGCACTGTGGGTGGCGCAGAGAATTCCTGATGAACATGTAGGCATTGCTGCCAACATACCAAGAATCTCAGATGTCAACTTCAGGGACAGTGATAACTTCATGACCTCAACCGACCTCCGGAAAAAGGCAAAAGAGCTCGGTTACTGGGACGGAAAGGAGCCGTTCAAGTTCTACAGGGTGATCGGCACGGGCAAACCGTACGCCATCCGCGAATTCTTCGTACTGAGCTCACTTGCACCAGAACTTAACCTGACTATGGATATGGAAGAACTCCCCTTCTCCGTCAAGCCTGAGAAAAAGCTCTCCGCCAGTGACGTTATGGCGCTCTTCCGCGAAACCTACGAAGGTACACCCTATGACATGACCAGGAACCTGATGGTTACCGTACGGAAAAAAGATGAAGCCGGCAACGAGATAACTGAAATGGTGAAGTCGCCGGCCATCAGCAACTGGATGAACAATGACGTACGCACCCTGATCAATGAGCTCAAGCCCGGTACCATTGACAGGCAGCGCACCATTGCCATCGCAGGCTGCTCCTACTCGCACGTGATACAGTGCCGTGTGTGGCTGCCTGATGAAGTTGGCGCAGTGGCATGGTTCTCATTTGACAATCCCGGGCAGAGTCCACGCATACCAATCTTCTCAGGGATAATCTCTCTGCCGAAGAGCTTCAGCATCTGCGGGCAGCACCGCTACCGTGAAGATGCCGCCCTCTGGGCCTTCCGCGAAGCCAACAGGCTCTCGATGATTAACTGGGAGCGTGGCCGCAAGCTAATAGAGCCGGCAGTAGCTGAACTGGAGAATAAAGCGCTGACGGAACTGCCCGGACTGGAGGAGAGAGTAAAGATCATGGTTAAGGAGGGCAGGAATGAAGAAGCCAGGAAAGTGGTGACAGAATACTCAAATGCCTTCGCTTATGGTGCCATGAACAGGTGGCAGGAACTGAAAAGAGAACTCTGGCAGATGTTCGGCAGAGGTTTCTGATCATAATACCCCCTGCCCTGAACTTATCATATTCCGAATTGTTAACTTTAGACAATTTTCAATGGAAATGGGTTCAGGCATAGCCTCAATTCTTGACAAGAAAGCCCTTGACAGGGATGACATCATTGCACTTCTTCAGTGCGGCGAGGATGAGGCTCCCCTTCTATACCGGCGGGCAGCAGCCGTCAGGGACCACTACGTGGGCAGCCATGTTTACCTGCGCGGACTCATTGAATATTCAAACATCTGCAGGAAAAACTGCCTCTATTGCGGTGTCAGGCGTGACAATCTCAGGATAGAAAGGTACACTATGACACGGGAAGAGGTTCTTGAGGCAGCCATGACTGCCTTCAATCTCAAACTCGGGTCAATTGCCATCCAGTCAGGAGAGAACTCCTCCGTAGCATTTATTGACACCATTGAAGAGCTTATATCCACAATACGCAGGATGACTGACAATAAGCTCGGCATTACACTCTCTCTAGGCGAGCAGAGCAGGGAGACCTACAGGAGATGGTATGACGCGGGCGCACACCGTTACCTGCTGAGGATAGAGACATCAAACCAGTCCCTCTACCGGAAGCTGCATCCTGACGATGAGATGCACAGGTACCAGAGAAGACTTGAATGCCTGAAGGCGATTCAGGATACCGGGTACCAGACAGGTACCGGTGTGATGATAGGGCTGCCGTACCAGACTATGGGTGATCTGGCTGATGATATCATCTTCATGCGCGATTTTGACATTGACATGTGCGGGATGGGACCGTATATAGAGCATTCAGACACCCCGCTGGGGGAAAGGGGAACCGACCATCGCCTCCTGAAGGAACGCTTCAACCTCTCTCTCAGGATGATAGCAATACTCAGGATTGTCATGAGGGATATCAATATCGTTGCTTCAACGGCCATGCAGACCATTGATCCGGCAGGCCGTGAAAAGGCTGTTTCCTGCGGAGCCAACGTGGTTATGCCGAACCTCACCCCTGCCAGGTACAGGGAGGGATACCGGATTTATGAGGGCAAGCCGGGCTACAACGAGGTGAATGAATCAAACGTCAGCGGCCTGAACCCCGATCTGATACCCGGAATCACCATCGGGCTGGGGATATGGGGTGACACACCCCATTACGGCAGGAGGCTGGGCAGAAAAAAATGATTATGCTGCAGAACAAGGTTCTGCCATAACAACCAATCCTCTTTTTTCCGAAATTGCTCACACTACTCAAACCTGACATGATGAAAAAAACAGCCCTTTCATCAGTGATCATCCTTGTGTCACTGATCAGTTTCGGCCAGGAGAGGCTCACCCTTGAATACTACATGCCTGCAGGCATGACTTTTGACAGCAGCATCCCGGTGCCGGGGTCCATCGGTCATGAGGTGGGCGAATGGCATGTCACCCATGACAAGCTGGCCGGTTACATGAAGCTTCTTGGCGACCTCTCCGGCAGGGCAGTATGGGAAGATTACGGCAAAAGCTGGGAAGGGAGGCCGCTCGGGCAGCTGATCATCACATCGGAGAAGAACATGGCCCGTCTCGAAGAGATCAGGCTCGAGCACCTGAAACTATCAGATCCTTCAGTCTCAAAGAGTGTCACCACTGCAGACATGCCGCTTATCATCAAGCTTGGTTACGGCGTGCATGGCAACGAGTCAAGCTCATCCAATGCTTCAATACTTACAGCCTACTACCTCGTTGCCGGCAGGGGACCGCAGATAGACGAAATACTTGACAAATGCGTCATACTTATCGATCCGTCACTCAATCCTGACGGTTTGCAGCGTCACTCTGCCTGGGTGAACATGAACCGCGGGATGACGCTCGCAACCGACCCTTCCGGGAGGGAGTTCAATGAGCCATGGCCCGGAGGGCGAACCAACCACTACTGGTTTGACCTGAACCGTGACTACCTGATGCTTCAGCACCCCGAGAGTGTGGGGCGCGTGGAAGCTTTCTACCGCTGGATGCCCAACATAAACACTGACCATCATGAGATGGGTGCCTCAGCCACCTTCTTCTTCCAGCCGGGCGTGCAGTCGCGCAACAACCCGGTGGTCCCGCCTGACAACCAGACACTGACGACCGGGATAGGCAGTTACCATGCAAAGTATCTTGATTCCATCGGAAGCCTCTATTATACCGGCGAGAGCTTTGACGACTATTACCTGGGCAAAGGCTCATCCTACCCTGATGCTCACGGGTCAATAGGTATCCTCTTCGAGCAGGCCGGCACAAAGGGTCACCTGCGCGAAGTACCGGGCGGAGTTCTCTCCTTCCCCTTTGCAATCAGGAACCAGTTTGTAGTATCACTATCCACCATAGAGGCAGGGATGAATATGAGGGTAAAACTGCTTGACATGCAGCGCGAGTTCTATCTCTCGGCTCTCAGGGAGGCTGACGCCTCACCGGTAAAAGGTTACCTGTTCAGTGCCGGTGCCGACCCCGGAGGGTGTGCACGCTTTATAGAAAACCTTCTCAGGCACAGGATCGAGGTTTACAGATGCGGCCGCCAGATAACCAAAAACGGCATCACCTATAGCCCGGAGAACAGTTATTTTGTTCCGGCCAGACAGAAGGAGTACCGTTTTGTCAGGGCGCTGTTTGAAACTGTAAAGACTTTTTCTGACACCGTGTTTTATGACATTTCCACCTGGGTAATGCCGATGGCTTTCAACCTGAGCTATACCCCCCTTGGCAGCGCTGAGACAACAGGCATAGCCGGCGGGAGGGTGACCTCTCCGCCATTCCCTGACGGGGCTGTAAAAGGTACCGAAAAAGATTATGCATGGCTCTTTGAATGGAGTGACACCTATGCCCCCGGGGCACTTTACATGTTACAGAGCGCAGGCTTTACCGCACGGGTGGCCACAGCGCCTTTCACGGCTTTACTGAGTGACGGCAGCAGGAAGCAGTTTGGTTACGGCACCATAATGGTTCATAAGGGAGATAAGCCGGTTTCTGACGGTTCGCTCATGAAGTTCCTCAGCGCAGTGGCGAAGGAGTGCGGCATAACCGTGTACGGCGTCTCCACCGGACTCACCCCCGCTGGCATGGACCTTGGCAGCGGCGGCTTCGCAGTGCTGTCAAGACCTTCGGTGATGCTGGTAATCGATGATGGGACACCTGCCGACGATGCCGGTGAAATCTGGCACCTTCTTGACACACGCTACAGCATGCCTGTGACACTCATCTCCCCGTCAAGAATGGGTACGGCCAACCTTGGCAGGTACAACGTCATCATCATAGCAGGGAATCCGTCAATCTCATCTTTGGCAGTGGACCGCCTGCGCGAATGGAACCGTTCCGGCGGAACCCTGATTGGTTACAGGGGCGGGAACAGATGGCTGGCCGACAACGGCTTTGCCCAGATAACCTACGCAGAAAGTGCTGCCACACCACCTGGTCTCTCTGCAAGGTATGCCGACAGGGGAATGGAGAGGGCGATACATACAGTTCCTGGAACGATCTTCAATGCTGTCATTGACTCTACTCACCCGCTCTGTTACGGATACACCGGCACCCATCTGCCGGTATTCAAAACCGATGCATCAGCGGTGAAGATCACAGGCAGCAGTTATAACACACCGGTGAAATATACAGCTGACCCGCTGCTGAGCGGATACTGCTCAAAAGAAAACCAGGAGCGCATTGCAGGCAGTGCGGTTGTGTCGGTTCATCCGGGACCGGGAAGGGTTATTTCGATATATGACGACACCAACTTCAGGGCCATCTGGTATGGCACCTCGAAACTTTTTGTCAACGCTGTCTTTTTCGGACAGATACTCAGATAGGGACACCGCTCTGTAAAGGAGTCTGCTCTCTCAGGCAGGAAAACATATCCTGCCTATTGCCAGCTCCTCTATTTCGCGAAGCGAGCGCTCAAGGGAAAGAAACTGGTTCCTGTTGCCTGCAAGTTCAAGGATGATCAGTCCGGCCGGTTCCCCGTAGTAAACCTCATTGACACCCAGCCTGGTGCGGATAACACATCCGTAGGTGGTCAGCAGCGCCTGTACCGTGGGGCCAAGATCATTTCTCCCGGGAACCATAATCCCGATAATGGTGGTGCCCTCACACTCCAGGGGAGCATCTGACAGCCCGTGAGAAAATACCATCTCCCTGACAAACAGCCCCTCGATTCCCTTCAGCTTCGCAACCAGATTCCCGCAGTCATCAACATTTCCTGCAAGGTGTATTACCATAAATCCTTCGCGGCTGCACAACTCATCGTTCAGTTCGTGAAACCCGAGCCTGGTGCTTATAACAGAAGAGTGCTCAGAGAGTACCTTCTGAACCAGTCCTGCCTCCTTGATCCTGTCAGTGATCTTTATGCCTATTACTCTGACCATGATAGTGTATTTTAGTAGTAAAGGTCTCTCTCCCCGTTCCTGATACGCTCAATCTTTTTCCTTATGCTCTGCTTCATCCCCTCATCAAGGGTGGCAATGTTCTTTTCGATGGCTTGCCATCCCTTCTCTGCCAGCCCGGGCGAAGCGTAGTCAACAATGTATTCTGAGAGCGTAAGAATGGCATTGGGTGTACAATACCTCTTGATAAAGCCGGGCACCGAGAACTCCATAAAGTGCTCGCCGGTACGGCCCAGGCGATAGCATGCCGTGCAGAACGACGGGATGTAGTCATTGTCTATCAGCTCATTGATAATACTTGCCAGTGATCTGTCATCATTGATCCTGAACTGCTCGCGGTTAAGGTTCTGCTCCTCATTCTTTGAGTCTGAGTAACTGCCCAGTTCAAGCCTGGTTCCTCCGTCTATCTGTGACACCCCGAAAGCCATAGCTTCGGAACGGACTTCAGGAGCCTCCCTGGCAGTTAGTATCAGTCCGGTATAAGGCACTGCAAGCCGGAGAATGGCTATAAGCTTCTTGAAGTCGTCATCACTGGTGAAGTACTTATCGGTGATGTTCAGTGACGAGGCATCCTTTATACGCGGGAAGGAGATGGTATGGGGGCCTACATTATAGCAGGCTTCCAGGTGATTGGTATGCCTTACCAGGCCCATCACCTCGAACCGCCAGTCATAGAGGCCGAACAGGGCGCCTATGCCCACATCGTCAATTCCTGCCTCCTGGGCTCTGTCGAGAGCTGTCAGACGCCATTCATAATCCTTTTTCTTTCCGCCGAGGTGGTACCATTTGTATGCCTCAGGGTCATAGGTCTCCTGGAATATCTGGTATGTACCTATCCCTGCCCGGCCCACAGTGCGGAATCCGTCAATGTCAAGCGGGGCAGCATTGATGTTCACCCTGCGTATCTCACCACGGCCTTTCTTGACTCCGTAAACCAGCCGTACCGTATGTGCAATATACTCCGCGCCATACTCCGGGTGCTCACCGTAAACGAGAATAAGCCTCTTCTGACCGTTATCCTCCAGGGCTTCAACCTCTGCAATGATCTCCGTATCTGTAAGAGTCTTGCGTTTTGCCTCCCTGTTGGAGGTTCTGAAACCACAGTACTGACAGTTGTTGGTGCACTTGTTTCCTATGTAAAGGGGTGCAAACAACACTATCCTGTTGCCATAGACTTTTTTCTTCAGCTCGCGCGCGCCCTCCTTTATCTCCTCCACCAGGTCGCCTTCGGCGTTGATAAGTACAGCTGTCTCAGCCAGGGTGAGACGCTCCTTGGAAAGCGACTTTGCTATCACCTCCCTGACCCTTACGGCATCAGCCTTGTTATTATTTATATGTGCCCACAGCTCTGCCGGATCAATGAACGGCTCCATCCTGCGGTCAGGAATGGTGCATTTTTCAGGATTGAATTTCATTTCTCTTAAATTTTAATTACACCCCCGATCAGAAATTAACTTGTAAAGATACGTAAAAAGGGGGCCAATTGTTCAATCCGGTCAGAAAATTAACTCCTTCATCTCTTCAGTACCTTCAACAAGCGTTCTTGCCGGGTCTGAAGTCAGGCGGCTGGTTTTCCTTGACAAAGTAGGCCACTTTCTCAATGTATGTTATCATGTCAAACTCCTCGAGATAGACGGTGTCAGGTACATTGAGGGGCACTGTTGTGAAGTTCATGATACCCCTGATTCCGTCACTGACCAGCCGTGAGGCTGTGGCTACGGCCTGATCAGCCGGAACGGCCAGCACGGCAACCACGATATCAAGCTCATCCCTCAGCCTCCTGAGCTGACTTATATCGTAGCAACGCACCCCGGCCACCACCCTGTCTGTCTTCCGGGGGTCAACATCAAAGGCGGCCACCACGGTCATGTTAGTCCGCCTGTCCCTGAAATATCCGGCTATGGCCCTTCCCAGGTTGCCCATCCCGACGATGGCCACGTTGAGGCCGTCGGGGGCATCGATTATTGATCCGATAGTATTGATAAGCTCCCTCACATCATAACCCTTCCGCATCACGCTGCCGTATCCGATAAGCATGAGATCGCGCCTGACCTGCACAGCGGTGATGTGGAGCATCGCGGCAAGCTCATGCGAAAAAATATAATCTTTGTTTGCAGCCAGTACGGAGGCAAGCGCTCTCCTGTACTGACTTAAACGTTCAACGGTCTTTCCTGGAAGTGCTTTCATATACATGTTATTGATTTTGAAACCTGTGATCCGGGAATTATTGCCGTGAAGGCTGATCCCCTGCCAGCCGGAATGAACCTGAAACTATCATGGGAGATGGCCAGACTGTGTATCCTGGTTGTGAACATCCTGAGGAAACTGCCGGTACGTACAATAGCGCTCCCGGTGAAGTAACCCTCCTCCTGTACGGCCTGAATGACGGGTATAAGATCTGCCGCCGTACTATGCCGATCTGTCCACCAGCCCCGGATATCCTTAATAACGGGTATAAGATCCTCATGACTTCCCGCCCCGTAACGGCTCAGAACAACATCTATCTTGCTCGCTTTGAACACAATCTGACTATTCAGACAAATACAAAATTATTTGTTTTTATTGTTATTTCAAAAACATTGTTAATCTATTAACAAATAATTATGGAAAAGATCCATTGTCTGGCAGGAGCGTTGGAAAATGTTGTATTTTTGAATAAGTATGAACTAAACAGGAGGGTATTGGGACAATCAAACAACATTGAAATCTGTCTTGGAAGTTCTTGTTTTTCAAGAGGTAACAAGGAGATTGTTCAGATCATCAAAGATTTTCTGAAGAAGAATCACCTTACAGACAAGGTGCTTCTAAGAGGAGCGCGCTGCATGAACCGTTGCAGTGAGGGTCCGTTTATAATCATCAACGGGATGACTTTTTCCAGCATTGGGGTACAGGATATAGAAAAGATACTGGAAAATGAGCTGGTTTAGAATATACTTGAAAACCGATAACCAACCAATGTGATTCCAGGTCTCAATCATGTGAAGGTTTAATATGTACCTGGAAACCGATTAACTGCTTATGAAGATGCCTGATCAGGTAATAAAATTAAACGAGGATAAGTGCCGCAACTCTTATTCATGTGTGAGGGTGTGCCCTGTGAATGCCATCGAGGTAAGGCCTGAGAGGGCTCATCCGGTGATTATGGCTGACAGGTGCATAGGGTGCGGACTCTGTTTCCTGGCATGCTCTCCCGGGGCAATTGAGTACAGGGATTCGCGAAGCCAGGTAAAGCAGATACTGAAGTCAGGGCGTCCTGTGGCAGCCCTGCTGGCTCCCAGCATAGCTTCGGAGTTTGATGACATAACAGACTACCGCAAGTTTGCCGGGATGATACGGAGCCTGGGGTTCTCCTATGTTCATGAGGTATCCTTTGGCGTTGACCTGGTTGCCTATGCTTACAGGAGGCTTTTCGAGGAGTCAAGCGGCAAGTATTATATCACTTCAAACTGTCCCTCCATAGTGGAGATGATAGAGAAGTATCATCCGAACCTGGTTCCCAACCTTGCACCTCTGGTCTCGCCCATGATTGCCACGGCAATGGTTACCCGCAGCCTTTATGGTGACGAGGTTGTCAACGTTTTCATCGGGCCCTGCATTGACATCAAGGCAGAAGCTGCCCGCTACAGTGACAGGAACCTTGTGGAAGCCGTCCTTACATTCATAGAGATACGTCAGCTCTTTGATGAGCATGAGATACAGGAAAAGACAGTCAAGATGTCTGATTTTGATCCTCCCTGTGGCAACTGGGGTGCTCTCTACCCCTACCCTGCGGGCATCCTTCAGGCTGCAGGCATAAAGCGTGACCTGGTATCAAGTCATGTGATCACCGCTTCAGGGGCTGAAGATGTCAAGGAGGCGATCAATGACTTCGACCATCATATTGACACCATCAAACACCATTTCAACCTCTTCTTCTGCCAGGGATGCCTGCTTGGTCCGGGCATGATCAGGCATGACGAACGGTTCAGGCGCCGGTCACTCGTGAAGCAGTATGCCGAGAAGCGGGTTAGTACCCTTGATAAAAAACAATGGAAAGAGGATATGGAGCGGTGGTCAGATCTCGACCTCTCGCGCCGGTTCAGCGTCAATGACCAGCGGATTCCGGACCCGTCTCCTGAAGCAATCACCAGGGTGCTGAAGATCATCGGCAGGGACAATCGTGCCGAAGAGCTCAACTGCAACGCATGCGGTTACGGATCATGCAGGGAGTTTGCAGCCATTGTGGCAAAGGGGCTTGCCATTCCTGAGATGTGCCACACCTACAACCTGCGCAATAAACAGGAGTATATTGAAACACTCAGGCAGACCAACAAGAAACTCTCGGAGACGAAAAAAGCCCTGAAAGAGTCGGAGGAAAAGGCCATGCGCGAAAAGGATGCTGCAGAGGATGCCTCTGAAACCATGAACAGCATGCTTAACAAGCTGCCAAACGGAGTTGTGATTGTAGACAATGAGCTGAAGATACTCCAGTCGAACAAACGTTTCCTGGAGATCATAGGTGAGGATGCGGAGGATATTGCAGAAATCATCCCGGGCCTTCGCGGAGCCGACCTGAAGACACTGCTGCCATTCAGCGTTTACAATATCTTCTCCTTTGTGCTGCGTGAAAACGAATCGGTGATAAGCCGTGACGTGCAGCTTGAAGACCGGATGTTCAACATCTCCATCTTCCCCATCAGGCAGAACAGGATTGCCGGGGCGGTCATCCGCGACCTCTTCTCTCCCGAGGTACAGCGGGAGGAGGTGATCAACAGGGTTTCCGATGTCATTGACAAGAACCTTGAAATGGTTCAGAAGATAGGGTTCCTGCTGGGTGAAGGAGCCTCAGATACCGAAAAGATGCTCAACTCCATTGTCGAATCATTCCGCCAGAAAAAAGATGCAACCGGAAAGTAATGCCACGGCAGTAATGGCGAGGCAGTTCTTCATTGAAGTCAACAGCCAGCAGCGCAATCATCATGGTGAGCGCATCTGCGGTGATGTTTTCCTCTCAGAGAACGTGCGTGAGGAGAACCGGATAATAACGGTTCTCTCTGACGGCATGGGCCATGGGGTAAAGGCCAACATCCTGGCAACCCTCACCTCCACCATGGCACTCAACTTCACCCGCGAGCACAAAGAGCCCGACCGTATCGCGGAGATTATCATGAATACGCTCCCGGTATGTTCCGAAAGGAAGATCAGCTATGCTACCTTTTCAATAGTTGACGTTGAGAGTGACGGGCGTACCAACATACTCGAGTATGACAACCCGCGATGCATAATACTCAGAGGCAGCCAGCCATTTGAGCCCGACTGGAAGGATGTGGTGCTTGACAAAGGGAGGAATGCCGGCAAGGTACTGCACAAATGCACCTTTTACCCGGCCAAGGAGGACCGTATAATACTGCTCTCCGATGGCGTTGCGCAAAGCGGTATGGGATCAGCAGCCTGGCCACTGGGCTGGGAGCGCGACAACGTCAGGCAGTATGCCTCCTCGCTTATTGCCGGTGATTCGTCAATTTCTGCCTCCACACTGGCAGCCAAGGTTGTCAACATGGCGTACAAGCATGACAATTACGAGGCAAAGGATGACATCTCATGTGCAATACTTTACTTCAGGGAACCCCGGAAGCTGCTGATATGTACCGGTCCTCCCTATGATGAGGAGAAGGATAAGGAGCTGGCTGACAGGGTTATGGGGTACAAGGGCAAGGTGATATTATCCGGTGGCACAACCGCTGATATAGTTGCACGGGAACTGAACCGCAAGATCGTCGATGTGCTTATCTTCGAAGACCCTGACCTGCCGCCGGAGAGCTTCCTGGAGGGGATAGACCTTGTTACCGAGGGGATACTAACCCTGCAGAAGGTGACAGAGCTTGTCAAGAGTTACAAAAACAGTGTCAGTCTGGGAAAGGGGCCGGCTGACAAGATCGTAAAGATGATAATGGAGAGCGACGAGATCAATTTCCTGGTCGGCACACGAATCAATGTAGCCCATCAGGATCCCACACTTCCTGTTGACCTTGAGATACGTCGTACGGTTGTCAGGCGCATAGCCCGCATTCTGGAGGACAAGTGGCTGAAGCAGGTAAGCATAGATTATATCTGAGCAGCCAGGTGTTACTACTTACATCGCATGCCGCTTCGCAACCCTGTAGAGGAATGACATCACTTCACGAAGGGAGAGTTTTCGTGGCAGGCGCCTGTATATCCGTACCTCTTCTACCTCGTCAGTGTCAGAGTGTGGGCCTGTCAGCTCAACATCAGCGAAAAAGAGCCTGCCATATTGTTTTCCGGTTCCTGTGTCAACCGAATAAAAGGCCACCGGCTCCATGATGAAGCTGACCGCTCCCGTCTCCTCCATCAGCTCACGCACTGCCGCCTCAACCGTATTCTCTCCCGGCCCCGGATGACCGGCAGGCATCTCCCAGCCTCCCCTCCTGCGGTGCTTCACAAACAGCCATCCGCCCTTATAACGGGCAGCAATTACAACGTATGATATATTCAGCGGCCTGATGCCTTCAGGTATTAATTCCACAGTCACCATGCGGTAAAATTAAAGCAAAAAGAGAATTATGTGCCGGAGTATCTCTTAAACATTACTTTTGTCAAAAACTTGGCAGATGTTATTCTACCTGGCATTACTGGTTACTGACCTGATTCTCTGGTATATCCTGATCAGGGCACTGAAGGGAAGAAACATGGTGCTCCGTATTGCTGTTTTGTTGCTCAAGACAGCAGGGACAGCCCTCTTTATTGCACTCTTCCTGAAGATAGTACTGTACAGGGGTGAGTTTGCCGAACCGTCAAATGCCTTCAGGCAGGTTCAGATGGGGGTTATGGCACTGCTACTGATGTTGACAACCGGAGCATGCCTGGCAGTGTCAGTTACAGGCCGTGTTGCCGGGGCCCTGATGAAGCGGGAGATGAAATGGCCTGCAGTGACCAATATTGTCCTGTTCCTCCTTGCAACGCTTTTTGTTGCCGACGGCTACTTCCGGCAGAGACTTGATATCCGGATTGTGAGGCAGGATATCACAGTCAGTGGACTTGACCGGGCCCTTGACGGATTAACGATAGCTCTCATAAGCGATATTCATATCTCCTCATGGCAGGGGGACTATGACCGGCTTGAGGCGATCATGAAGCAGGTCGGCAGCGAGAAGCCGGACCTTGTGCTGAACACAGGCGATTTCATCTCTTACGGCTGGCAGGAGTTCGGTATGTCTGACACCATACTCCGTAAGGCAGAAAGTCTGGCAGGAGCCTTCGCCGTTGAAGGCAACCATGACGACGGAACATATTATCCCGCCTATGACAGCAGGTACGGGGAGTTGTGCCGTGAGATGGTCAAAAGGAGCATAGAAAAGTCAGGTTACACCCTTCTGAGAGACAGTGCAGTCATCATCAGCCACAGGGGTGTGCAGATGGCAGTTGCCGGAGTGGAAACTCATGGTCACCATCTTGACATGAGGTACGGTGATTTTGAGAAGGCACTGAGCCAGGTACCCGATTCGCTGTTCACGATCCTGCTTCTGCACGATCCGGAATCATGGCATCTGGCCATGGCTTCAGGAAGAACTCCCCAGCTCACTGTGGCAGGGCACACTCACGGGTTTCAGGCAGCCCTTCCCGCGGGTATCTGGTCACCGGCCTCGCTGTTCCACAAGAGATGGAAAGGGCTGTATGAATACAGGGGCAGTCATCTATATGTTACCTCCGGCCTTGGCACAATGGGTATGGCAGCAAGATTTTTCATGCCACCTGAGATAGTGATTATTACTGTGAAATCAGGTCATTGATTTATCAGGATATAAACAACAACCTATCCCGCATTTGTGTAAATTTGCAGTTCATAAACTGTCAACAGCATGAGACTTAAATCTCTGATCGTAGCTGCCGCCCTGCTGGCAGCACTGCCATCCTACCCGCAGCAGGAAGCTCTGAGAGCCATCACCCTGGAGAACTCGGAAGCTTACATGAAATTCCTCTCATCTGATGATCTTGAGGGGAGAAGGACAGGGAGCGAAGGGAATAACCTGGCTGCAGAGTACATTAAGGCTGAAGCCCTGAAGCTTGGTGTACGTCCTCTTCCCGGCCAGGATGATCTGTTTCAGGAACTCAGGTACATAAAGACCAGCATAGTCCCCGGCGAATCACGTATAACATTCAGTGACAGCTGTTCGGGCCATATCTTCTCTGCCGATATCATGCCCCTGATGCCCCCTTCTGACACTGTAAGCCTTGAGGGCGAAGTGGTTTTTGGAGGGTACGGATACGTTAACAGTGAGGAAGAGTACAATGACCTGGCAGGGATAAGTCTCAAGGACAAGATTGTCGTAATTATGACAAGGATACCGGAGATTTTCGGGAGCGGAATGCCGGCACCGGGCAGCGGCATCAGTGAGATGACCGAAGTCAGGAAACTATCCATGATAATGCTTCTGCAGGCCAGGGCAATTATTTTCGTAGCTGATCCGGCACTCGGAAACGATATCTCCTCCGACCTTCTCTCAATGGGTTCACCCTACCAGCTGACCCCGCTCTTCAGGAAACAGATATTTAGTTTTTCATTGAACGTTTACGCCATCACCACCGGGACGGCTGACCAGATGCTTGGCGGATCAGGGCTTACCCTCAGGAAGCTTCAGGACAGCATAGCCTCATCACTCAAGCCGGTATCGTTTATCATCCCGAACCTCAGGACAAATATCAGTGTCAATGTGGTCAGGGATACCGTTACAAGCAACAACATTATCGGATATGTAGAGGGATCTGATCCGGTACTGAAGAATGAGGCTGTGATCTTCACCGCTCATTATGACCATGTTGGCAAGGATGCTTCCGGCAATATCTATAACGGTGCAAATGACAACGCCTCAGGCAGTGTTGGTCTGCTGAATATTGCTTCCGCCTTCTCATCCCTCAGGAAGAAACCGGCGAGAAGTGCAATCTTCCTGTGGACCACAGGCGAGGAAGAGGGGCTCCATGGATCAACTCATTATGCCGATAATCCCCCGTTCCCTCTCGAAAAAACCGTTGCAGCCATCAATTTTGACATGATAGCGCGGTCAAGGCAGGAGAGCGATGTGGGGGAATCACTTTCCGGCAGGATAGACATCACCGGCCCTGACACAATCAGGATAATTCACGGCGCCAACTGTCCGGAACTGGTCACCATTGCCACCACTGCATGTCACGAATCAGGCATATTCCCGATAGATGATGGAAAAGGAGCGAACTTCTCGGGATCAGATCATTATCCCTTCTACCGCAAGAAGATTCCTGTTGTTTTCTTTTTCACCGGCCTTCACAAGGATTATCACAAGGAGACAGACGACTATGAGTTCATTGATTTTGACAAGCTCGTCCGTGTGTCAAAGGCGGGGTTCGCCACCGGTTACAGGGTGGCAATGCAACCTGACTTCAACGTTAAATAGATGATCCTGAGGGGTTACTGAATCCGCAGCATGAGCAAAAGGAGACTCGCCCTTTCGTCGGGGGAGGTAGAAGTCAGTATAGTGAGGTCGTCAAGGCGGACGGTGGCGCTTTATGTGCAGCCGGGAGGCACCCTGCTCATCAGGGCTCCGTGGCATGTGCCGGTCCGGCTGCTCATGCAGTTTGCAGCTCAAAAATCGTCATGGATCGAGCGCCAGATAAACAGGCTGAAGCATGTAAAGCCTCCGGAAACACCTCTTGCCATCCATGACGGAGCTGCCGTGCCATTTATGGGGCGCGACCTGACTGTGGCCATCAGGCGTGGATCAGCCCGCAGGGCTTCCCGTAATGATGATATGCTTGTTCTGACGGTGACCGGTGATCCGTTGCCGGAGGAGCTGACAGGGATGACAGAGTCATGGTACCTGCGTGAGGCGAAGGCATACCTGCCGGAGCGGACGAGGTGGCTTGCAGGGCAATACTCCCATCTGCTGCCAGCACCGGGGAGTGTCAGGGTAAGGAAGATGAAACGCCGCTGGGGTACCTGTCACAAGGGCGGAGCGATCTGGCTGAACAGGGAGCTGATGAAAAAATCACCCGATCTGATTGACTATGTCATTATTCATGAACTGTGCCACCTGGTTCATCACAACCACGGAAAGGAGTATTATGAATTACTGGGCCGGATTCTGCCCGGTTTCCGGGAGCTGAGAAAGAGGCTGCAGCAGTGAGCCGGGCCGGCGGTGAGCAGCCCGGCAAGCTGGCAAAACCAGCCAGTCAGCAGTACCAGGCAGACGACAGTGAGAAGTGAGCCGGGCCGGCGGCGAGCAGCCCGGCAAGCTGTGAGCGGTGGGTCAGTCGGCCGTGAACAGTCAGGCAAGTTGCAGCAGTGAGTCGGGCCGGCGGCGCCAGTTGGCCGGAAGTGACTCAGGCAAAGAAGAGGTATGCCACGAAAATGGCCGAGATGCTGCCCACTATATCAGCTATCAGTCCGCATACCACTGCATATCTTGTATTCTTGATTCCCACCGAGCCGAAGTAGACTGCCAGCACATAGAAAACGGTGTCAGTTGATCCCTGGAGACAACATGTCAGCCGTCCGACGAATGAGTCGGCGCCATGTGTTGTCATGGCATCTATCATCATCCCCCGCGAGCCGCTTCCGCTCAGCGGCTTCATGAAGGCCGTCGGCAGCGCCTCAGTAAAGGAGGTATCAAGCCCCATCCAGGCTACCACTGCCGTTATGCCGTCAACAAGCAGATCCATGGCTCCCGATGCCCTGAAGACACCTATTGCCACAAGTATGGCAACAAGATAGGGTATGATTGTGACGGCTGTCTTGAATCCATCTTTGGCTCCCTCGATGAAGGCCTCATAAACATTGACCTTTTTTACCATCGCCATCACGATGAATGAGACTATAACGCTGAGAAGGATGAAGTTCGCCGCAAAGGTCGAGATTGTATTGATCTGATCCTGCGGCAGGGTGCTAAAATACCAGACAATGCCGCCAATGAGTGCGGTCAGACCTCCCAGGTAACCAAGCACCACCCTGTTTAAAAGATTAATCTTCTGGGCAATGGCCACACTTATCAGTCCGGCAAGGGTGGCAATATAGGTTGCTATCAGTATGGGAATGAATATGTCAGCCGGATTGGCTGCCCCCATCTGTGCCCTGTAAACCATGATGGTTACGGGAATTATGACAAGCCCTGATGCATTCAGCACCAGAAACATTATCATGGGGTCTGAAGCCACCTCCTTGTCAGGGTTGTGCTCCTGCATCTCCTTCATTGCCTTCAGCCCCATGGGGGTGGCGGCATTGTCAAGGCCAAGCATGTTGGCAGCCACGTTGAGCATCATGGAGCCGTGTGCAGGACTGTTAGCCGGAAGTTTCGGGAAAAGTCTCCTGAACAGCGGCCCGATAGCCCTGGAAAGCAGGCTGACGGCACCGCCCTTCTCTCCCACTTTCATCAGCCCCATCCACAGGGTAAGTACACCGGTCAGTCCGAGGGATATCTCAAAACCGGTCTTTGCACTTGAGAAGGTTGATTCTACAATTTTGTTGAAAACCGAGGTGTCACCATTGAAGATGAGCTGACCCAGGGCAAACAGAAACCCAATCAGAAAAAAAGCAATCCAGATATAGTTCAGTGCCATCCGCTAAAATTCTCAGTGTCTAAAACAGGGAAAAATCACTTTCGCAAAAGATTGTTGATAAAATCAAAGCTCATCCACTTCGACAATCTCAAACGGTACCTGGAGAATTGCCTTGAAATCTCTCCCGGCATCCCTCATATTGTCATCGCTGTTTTCACAGTACCATCTTATCAGTACGTCCCTGTCAGCCAGGAAAATCCTTTCAAATCGCTTGAAGAGCGCGTGTATCCTGTTTGAAGAGCTGGTATTGAAGAATTCAAACCTGACACTAAGCACTGTCCTTGCAGCAGGATTGCCGGCATATTTTTCAACGTACTGAATGAGGGGCCCGTAAAAACCGCTTGAGTTCTCAGGAATGGACTTTCCCCGTATCTCAAACAGACCATGCTCCGGGTCAAAGCTTACCGAGGGGGTTTTGGTGGTTTCCTTGATCTTTAGTTTTTCCATAAATATGAAGCCACAGCAAAGTATAAAAGTATGGATTTCCTCCAATATAGACAAATCATGGGCCAATGTTGAAAAATTTCCGGGTTATTAACAACGCTTTGTGTTACATTTGGTATGGATAGTTGTTCATTATCAGTTGTTACCGGGAAAAGACAAGTATGGCCATGGATATTATACGTTTGTTTATCAGCATCTTATGTCTGACGGTATCTATTCCACAAGTTTTTTCTGAGGATATTACAGTAACGGGCACCGTTTCAGGCCGCGACGGGTCACCGGTGATGAATGCGCGTGTATCCTTCTTTATGAATACCAGGGAGTTCAGGGTTTCAACAGGAACTGATGGCCGCTATTCGGTGAAGATAACCGGTTCATACTCTGACGTTGCAGGTGAGTTCCAGGCAGGCACCCCCTACCCGAACCCGTTTGACAACAGTGTCAACATACCTTTTATTATCAACACCCCGGGAGATGTAATGCTGACAATATACAGCCTGGCCGGGGAAAAGGTAAGGATAATGGTCTTTCCTGATGTTCAGGAAGGCAGTTACAATGCAGTATGGGACGGATGCGGGCAGAACAATGCCCCGATGAGTGCCGGGCTATATATCTACGCCATAACCTTCAGGGGCCGGTCATACAGCGGAAGACTCATCAAGGCTACCGGCACAACTTCCGGCTCATCGGGAAGCGGGCTGGAACCTGTGATGCTGCCTCCTGATACTCCCATGCCCGGATCAGCACTCCGGTTCCCGGTTATCGCTGAAGTAACAGCCCCGGACTACTACCCGGTAAGACTAACTGACATAACCCTTGTACGCGATACTGTCATCAACTTCATTCTGACGCGTAAAAACGCAATGCCCTTTACGGTGGCGGGAAACTATATCGCCAGGTACCTGGATAACGATTACAAGCCAATGATCCTAAAGGGGGTAAACCTTGGCTCTTCACCTCCCGGTTACTTCCCCGGTGAGATTGCATACGCCATCACTGCCGCCATCTACGAGAGATGGATCAACCGGATGGGGGAGGCGGGATTCAACTCGTTAAGGGTTTACACCCTTCATCCGCCGGTATTCTATGAGAAACTTGCAGAATACAACCAGCGTAATCCGGACAGGCCGCTGCTGCTCTTCCAGGGAATATGGCTCGAGGAGGTTGAGGATGGCTCCAACCCGCTGTGCTATGACCTTATCAGGCGCCGGTCAGCATTCAGCGCGGAGATTGCTGAGGTGATCGACTGCATCCATGGCAATGCCGATATTGCATTCAGGTATGGCAAGGCATACGGCATTTACAGGACTGATATTTCGCAATGGACTGCAGCGTATATCATAGGCCGCGAGGTTGCTCCGCAGGAGATTGACTCGACGAATAAATTCCATCCCGGCAATGCCTTCTATTCAGGGACACGTTTCAGCATCAGTGGCGGCACGGCATCTGAAGCTTTTATCGCTGAGATGCTTGACAGGGTTGTGGTCTTCGAGGAGAATAAATACTCGGCCAGCAGGCCTGTCAGTTTCTCGAGCTGGCCCACGCTTGACCCGCTGGAACACCCCACGGAGATCTTTACCGATGAGGATGTGGCTTCATTTGACATTACAAAAATTGTCCGCAGCGGAGGGCCCGGCCTCTTTGCCAGCTACCATGCCTATCCCTACTATCCGAATTTCGTCAGCCAGGACCCTGCATACATGGGTTTCAGTGACGCACAGGGTCCGAACAGCTACCTGGGGTACCTCACTGCCATGAAGAGTCACTACAGCAACATGCCGCTGGTGATAGCAGAGTTTGGCGTTCCCTCAAGCTGGAGCAGCGCACACCAGTCGTACAGCTCAATGCATCACGGCGGTTACTCGGAGAAACAGCAGGGGCAGAAGAACATGCGGATGATGCATAACATGCTCGATGCCGGCTGCGCCGGAGGGTTCATGTTTGCATGGATGGATGAGTGGTTCAAGCCTACATGGATAGTTCTTTACCAGGAGGCTTATGGCCTCAACACCGGAGGAGAGATCATACCCACACGCCAGTTGTGGCATAACGAGATGTCGCCGGAGCAGTGCTTCGGCCTCCTGGCCTACGAACAAAAAGAGAGACCCGCTTTTGTGCCATTCACTATTGATCAGACATCAGGGCCGGTAAGCTCTGTCAGGGCAACACATGACGAAGGATTCCTCTACGTTGAGATCAACACGGCAGCCGAACTGTTACCAACCGATGAATTCATGGTAGCTTTTGACACCTACCTCGGAAATACCGGTGAATCGACACTTCCCAACGGCGCCATCACGGGGAACAGGGCCGAATTCCTGCTCACTTTCGCGCTTGAAGATGACACGGCGCTGCATCATGTGACGGAGGCCTATGACATGAACGGCCTGACGGTACGGTTCAATCTCACTGACCCGGCGCAGAAGTTTAAAAGCACCACCACAGACGGCGCTCCGTGGAAGGTAATGCGGTGGATCAATGACGGCTTCGAGCTCACATACCATGATATTGGCAAGGTACCGCTTGAACACGCCTCCTCCTTTACTGAAGGAGACAGGGCAGCAGTGGCCTGGAATGGCCGGAAGATAACCATCAGGCTGCCATGGACCATGCTTCATTTCTATGACCCCACGCAGATGACGGTCAATGATGGCGCAATCTCATATGATGGCGGTTACAATTTTGAGATCATCACCGCTCAGTCTGACGGAATAGCAATATCAGTCTGGCACAATGGTGTTGTCACCAATACCACAAACAGGTACAGCTGGCCGAAGTGGCTGATAGTACCGCAGACCGTGGAGAGGGAAAAGGCATCGCTTCATATCATAGAGGCAGGGCTCACCGCGATTCCGGATTATGCGGATTGACAGATAAAGCCCGCAGCAGGCTGACGGCAATCAGCATTCAATCAGACAGCAGCTTGCTTACCGGAGTAACAGGTAAAATCCGTAGACGGCTGTCAGGTGTCAGCTATAAAGCAGACAGCAATAAAGCAGACAGCAATAAATCAGACAGCAATAAATCAGGCAGTGGCCGGCTTTTTCTTGTTCTGGAATCCGCTTCTTTCGGCTTTGCCCCAGCCTTTCTTGCCTCGGAGCGACTCAAGGTTGCCCCTGACAGCAAAATAGGTATGGACCGGATAGAAGAAGGGTTCAAGCATGGCTGTGCCTATCAGGCGGAGCACATCACGTTTCCTGCGATACTTGTGGAAGGTAATCTCCTCAAAGAGAACAGCCCATGTGGTAAGGCTTACGGCGAAGCTGTAGACAAAGAGGAAGAGCAGCAGGAAGAAGGGCCAGTACAGTGCACCGGTAATTGCAAGATATATTGAATAGACTATTCCGAGGAATGCAATCAGGGGCGCTGCCCATTCAAACATGAACCAGTAGGGATAGCCGAGCATCCCCAGCCTCCCGTATTTCACGTTCAGCATCATCTTCCGGTGTGTCCAGAGAGATTCAATCAGTCCTCTCGTCCACCTTGTCCTCTGTTTGCGCATTGACCTGAGGTCAGCGGGTACCTCCGTCCAGCATAACGGGTCAGGTATATAGGTAACCTCGTATTTCTGTTTGCGTTCGGCCATATAGCGCCTCATCCTCAGTACCAGCTCCATATCTTCGCCAACGGTCTTGATGCTGTAGCCGCCGGCCCTGATTACCGTCTCACGGTCAAACATGCCCATGGCTCCTGATATCAGCATCAGTCCGTCAAGATGGCTCCATGCCATACGGCCGAGGAGGAATGCACGCGTATAGTCAAGCACCTGCACCCTTGGGAGGAACTTCTTCGGCAGGTTGATCTGACGAATGTGACCACGCTCCACATCACATGAGTTGACAATGCGAATTACACCACCCGTGCCGATGACCTTCTTGTCCTTCTCCTCGAGGAATGGTTTGACGAGCTTCAGTATCGAATCGGGTTCAATGATGGAGTCAGCATCAATGGTTACTATCAGGTCACTGCGGCTTATATTGATTCCGGCATTTAGTGAGTCGGCCTTGCCTCCGTTATTCTTATCGATGACAGTAAGCCTGTTGTAGGCCGGGTCCTTTGAGCGGTAGACACCCCTGATCCTTTCGCAGGGTATGCGGTAGTCAAAATAGTAATTGACCCTGACCAGTTCATAGGCATCCCTGATCTTTGAGAAGGTATCATCGGTCGATCCGTCGTTGACGATTATTACCTCAAAGTTATTGTAGTAGAGTGAAAGCAGTGTGCGGACGTTATCAATGATAGTCTTGCCCTCATTGAATGCCGGGGCAATGATGGTGATCCGGGGGCTCAGGGGTGAGAGAACCAGGGAGTTATAATTGACGTAACTGTTCTTTCTAAGGTACTTCCTGAGAGCCAGGGCTGAATATATACCGAGGAGGAGGTACGTGGTAAAGAGTACCAGGGTCAGCCAGAATATCAGATGTGCGAAAATGAATCCCATGCTAATCAGTTTATCCTGCGGTCAAGCACATGCCTGACTATTATATTATAGTTCTTGTACTCTGATTTCATAATCTTGACAAGGGCCTGTACTCCAATCTCGCCCATGTTTTCTATGGCCTTCACAGCCTCTATCTGCAGCTGCACGTCATCCTCCTTGTCAAGTACCAGCTTGAGGAATCCAAGCATGGAAGTCTCGGGCATCTTGCCCATTGACCTGACAATCTCCAGGCAGCTGTTGTACTCCTGGAACTTATACATGCGTTTCATGGTCTCAAGGGTGGTTTTCATGCCAAGATCGCCGGCCACCTCAACTGCCAGCCTGCTGACCCTGGGTTCACGGTGAAGGAGAACCTTTCTGACCTCCGGCTCAGCCTCAATCTGCTTGAATTCCCTTATCATCCTGAGGGCGAACATCACCACTGTCGGGTTCTCCGAGTTGAGCCATCTCTGGAAGTCAGGTACAGAAATATCATGCTGCAGTATCAGATCATGAAGGGTGATCTGTTCCCACAGTGAGAATGGTCTCTTCAGTTGTGAAAGGAACTCGAAGTGGTCCTTCTCGCTCAGGCGCACCAATGCTATCTGGGCCTCCATCCGGAGTATCTCATTCCTGGAGTTCAGTGACCTGTACATTTCATCATTCCCCTCTGTGATACCCATGAAGGCAAGCTCGCGGAAACCCTTGATCTTCTTGTGCCAGCGCCGGCTGTAGGCCCTGTCCAGCGAATCCTCGTCAAGTTCCAGATCCAGGTAAAGCTTCTTAAGCTTCTCGCGGGAATCGCCCTTCAGGTTCACGCTCACGTCAATCATCTGGTCAATGAGCACCTGCCTGCGGTAATAGTCAGATGCAATCTTTCTGAAAGGTTCAGGACCACTGCTGCCGAAAAGGTAATCTATGATGAGTGTCTGGTACTGTTCCAGAAGGTACTGCCTCAGTCTGGACTCCTTCTCCATCCTTCTCCTGTTAAAGAGAATTACCACCAGGAGGATCAGCATTGTTGCGAAGGAGACTACTATGGCAATTATCAATGCATTCACCAGCGTCACCGATTTCCCGAAGTAATTATGCCTGGCCAGCCATGGGTTGTCTCCCGACAGAAGGAAGACACTCCTCAGTTTCTGCAATGTATTCCGTGCTCCGGCTGATTCCGGTTCAGCTGTGATGGTCTCCTGCGGTTCAGACTCCAGCTCTCCTGCGGGTATCACTGCGGTGGCAGGTACCGAATCAGTTTCTTCACCGGATTGCCGGCCGACTGTATCGTTTGACATTGCACCTTCCGTGCGCTGTTCGGGTGAGACATCTGCCGGCGAGACCGGGTCATTGACTGCAGGCTGCCTTATCTCCTCTGCAGGTTCCTTTACCCGGGGTGCTCCCTGGAATACAACCGGAATGAAAAGGCATGGCCTCTCTCCTTTCAGTGAGCTGTTTATGAATACCTTGAACAGACCACCCTCTTCGACAATGTCAAGGGTGAGTCCTGTCATCCCGGCAATCTTGTCGCTGAGGGCCTCAGCATTGGAACGTCGGGTGAAAGCACCCATCTGTATGGCATTGTTCCCGTTGGCCAGCAATACCAGTTCGTCAACCGTAAGTTCCGAAGGAAAAGAGGGCACGGCAGTCAGGCCGGGTTCCACAACACGTGAGCGTACGGAGTCACTCCCGTTTCCTTCAGACGGACTGAAACCCTTCAATGTTACTGCGGTAACAGCAAAGGCAATCACTATGATCACTCTCTTCTTCATTTTGCCTTCCCGATACCTCTTATTATACCTATGTTGGCTTCAAACCTGTTACGGTTTGAAGTTGGGTTGTACTTTTCGTACGAGTACCCGGCACCTATCCTGAATGACCACCACGAGTTGATCTGGTTGAACCATGTCAGCCTGACGGAAGATGCCTTCTGACGTTCCAGGTCAGTGATGATGTCATAGGGTTCATCAGGCGCCGTTCCCGTACCAAGTGTAAGCTGCAGGTAATCAGTTATGCCGAGGTATCTCCTTACATTGAGGAAGAATGAGGTTGTAACCCCTATATCCTTGAAGTGGAGATACACTCTTCCTGATAACCAGTAATTTGCAAGATATTTTTCCAGCGATGCCGTTCCGATAAAGATATTGTCATCAAAGTAGTAATAGTTGACCCCTGCAGACAGAGCCAATCCTGCCGGGAGAGTCTGCCACAGCTCGAGTGCGGCCCTGTGCCTCGGGAACCATGGTCCATCGCTGTAAGCGTATGCAACGTATGCATAGTTATTCCTGGTCAGTTCAGGCCATGCTTCCAGAGCGAACTGAAAATCATTGTCGGAAATGTCAGATGGCGGACCTGTATTAATGTGGCCGTAATTAACGGTGGCCACGACAGTGCCCCGGGAGAAACGGTGACCGGCTCCGAGGGAAAAGACCTGCCAGAATCGTTCATAAGGCTCGCTGAAGGTGTCAAACATGTAACCTGCCCTGATATCTGTAGGGGCTGTCACCTGCTGAGACCTGTCGCGTGACCATCTGCGTATGTCAGCCAGGGCTGACAGGGCGTCACTGTTCTCCGGTTCGGAGGCAAGAAGGGTGTCAATCACGGCAGCAGCTTCATCATACCGTCCCTCCCAGGCAATTATCCGGCCCAGGAGAATACGGGCATCACCATATTCAGGAAATTGTTTCACAAGGAGCCTGGCAGCAGGCTCAGCCTCGTCATATTTGCCTTCAAATGCAAGGGTGCGTATCCTGGCATACTCCTTTTCAGGATCAGTGACGGTCTGCGACCAGAGCAGACCGGCAGTCATGCACAGTATGACCATGAGAGTGAAAACCTTGATATAACTCTTGTGCCCCATCTTCTAAACTACTGCTACTGCGGCCCTGATTTTTTTCAGGAGATCATCCGGATCAAACGGTTTGGTGAGATAACCACTCACCTTCATCTCGCCGGCCTGACGACGTATCTGCGGATCGCTGAAGGCGGTAACAATAAGTACCGGCGTCTGCTTCTTCAGCTCAGTCCGGAGGTACCTGATCACCTCAAGACCACTGTGATAAGGCATATGTATGTCTACTATGGCCAGATCATAGTCATTCCTCTGCAGGGCTTCAATAGCCCTGTTTCCGTCATTTACCGTAACCGGATCATACCCCTCCCTTTCCAGGACAACAGACATTGCCTTTGATACCATCAGGTTATCTTCACAAATCAATATTCTCATAATCTACTCAATTCACCGCCTCCGCTCCCGTTGTTATAACGCAGCAAAGCCTCCTTCCTTGTCTAAAGGCGGTCAAAAATGATTCTTTTTATATTGCTTTCAAAATTCAGACACCATCAATTTGATGTCTGTTGATAAATCGTTGACTATTCAACAATAGGGTGTGACTAAATTCTTTTAGAGCTCCCTGATACGGATATTCCTGAATTTTACCACCGAGCCATGCCCCAGAAATCCGATATGTCCGCGGCTGTTACTGAGCCCCGGATGTTCCTTTTGGTCCATGGTGCCATTGGCGATGGCACCTGCAATATCACCGTCAACGATAACCGTTCCGTTGAGCACCACTTTCACCTTCGTTCCCTGTACGGTCACCTCCTGGTAATTCCATTCCCCCACGGGCCTCAGAAATCCCCTCCGTGCCGGGATAACGCCATAAACAGACCCGTGATACTGGTATGGTTTAAGATTGGCATATATAGAAGCGGTATTATCGAGTATCTGCAACTCCATGCCCACGTATGCAGCGTCACCTTCAAGCGGAGTGCGTATTCCAAGGCCGTTATTGGCCCCGGGAGTGAGCTGAAACTCAAAGCGGAAGACGAAATCGGAATACTCCTTTTCGGTGTAGAGGTTTCCACCGCTGCCATCGCCCGGCCTGATCACTATCATTCCCTCTTCTGCCACATAGGATACCTTGTTGCCAATCCATCCGTCAAGATTCTTTCCGTTGAACAATGCAACAAACCCGGCCTCCTTCTCTTTTGCTGCCAGTTCCTTCGGAATCATCCCGGCACTGGTCAAAGGATTGTCGACAAGGTCCTGCCACCCGGTGAGGTCCTTGCCGTTGAACTTCTGTTCGATTTCTTCATCTTCAGGCAGTTTGAGTGATTCCAGAGCCTCCAGTGCCGCATTTCTGACCTCCTCAGCAGGGTCAGACAGATATGGAGCAATAAAGAATTCAACCTGCCTCACTCCCAGGGATGCTGCGAAGGCAACCATCCCGGCTCTGGCATCAGGAGCCACAGCATAGGGAGCTATCTCCTTTATCATCAAGAGCTTGCGTTCAGGTGGCAGCGGCGCAACCGAGACCATCCGCATATAGGCGTCAAATGCCGGTCTTCCAAAGGTTTTGTTCCCTGAGGCCGTAATACTGATCAGTGCTCCGGCTGCCGAGTGGTCACTCCAGTGAGAGAGAGCATCAAAACAGACATCGCGGGTGATGGCATCGCCATTCTCAAACTCCGCAGCCACTCTTTTCAGCGCCTCTTCACCTCCGGTACCTGCCAGGAGCGGTATGAGCTTCAGCCTGTCACGACTGCTGTCAAGCGCCTGCAGAATGAGTGCCGACCTGATTGCGGGAGTGTCTCCCTGCATTGCGGCATTAAGCAGTGCCCGCTGAAGTTCAGTCACTTCCGCCCTGTCTGATGTTGCATCAAGGAGGGCTATTATCTCCTTCTGGTCATCATATGAAGCCAGTGCCTGCAGCGCCGAGATGGCTGCTGCCCTGATGGCAATGTCATCAGAACCGGTCAACGGAAGAACCTCTCTGAAGTAGCTCTTTTCACCTGACCAGGCAAGCAGCCTGATGAGGGTGACGGTTGAGTTACCCTTTGAGCCGGGAAGTGAAGCGGCTATCTTCCTCATGCCTGTGCTGTCAAGTATGGTTGTGAGGGCTGTGGCAGCAGCACGGTGACCTTCATCGTTGTCATATTTCAGAATCCATGAGATGAGAGGATCAACTGCCCTCACACCCTGCAGTCGTGCCAGTGCCGCCACGGCACCCGCCGAAATCTCAGGTGACGGATCGTCAAGCGCTTTCATCATCAGCGGCACTGCCAGCTCATCACCTCTCTCCCCAAGCATGAACAGTATTTCCGGTTTCGCAACATCGGATACTCTGGCGTACCTGTTGATCCATTTCTTTGTCACATCACTTCCGGGCATGCCTGCCGCCAGCCGCAGCGCGCCACCCCTGATGGCCACGTCAGGATCATCGGCAGCCTCAAGAAGCATTCCCAGGGCATCGCTTCCCTTAACCCCGGTGATAATGCTCATGGCGGCCAGCCTCTGTGAAGCTGCCTCCTGATCACGGCTGGCATCAATTACCTGGTTTACAATACGTTCCATCTTTTTCACCTCGCCGTTCAGGCCTATTATCTTCGCATAGAGGAGCAAAGCCCTGACCGCACCGCCGGGATCACGGCGGAACGAGGCCGCCCTGGCTGCATCAACAAGTATATCATAAGCTTCCGGAGCGCCTGTTGAGGCGATGGCCAGAAGTGCAGCTGCCTTTTCTGCATCATTGCCTCCAAGGTATCTCTTCATATATATATCGGTAGCACTACCCGGATGTGTTGCAGCCAGAGCCACCATCACCTGTGCCGCGCACGGGCACTCGACTTCACTGAGCGATGAATAGAGGAGAGAAGCTGCCGCCTTGCTGCCAATTGACTGAAGCACGATGACGGCATCATCGCATATCTCAGGTGAGCTGACATAATCAGAGAGTGCAGTGACAGCCATGTCAGAGCCTGTCAGGCTGAGCTGTCTCATGAAGAAAGATCTTACCTCCCTGTCTCCGGCACTCTTCATGAACTGTATGCACTGACTCTCCCATGCACGTTTCCGGGTATCGTCACTATCCTTTGACAGGTGAGCTGTGAGTGATGCAACTGCATAACGGGCACGCAGGTCATCACCCTTGCCGGCTGGCACTATCTGTTCACAGATCATCGCCCTGCCTTCATCACCCAGGGCATACATATCTTCCATAAGCCTGGAGGCCAGTGCCAGGTTATCAGCCGGCATCCTTGCCAGCAGATCTGCCACCTTCGTTTCCAGAGTCCTGACATCCTGGGCACTGACGGCTGTACCTATGAGCACAAGCGCCGTCAGGGTCAATAGCTTTTTGATTTTGTTCATGATATACTTTTCAAATTGTTCACATATGCCACTCGCCCCGCATAGGCTGGTCAAGCAGGGCATTTGCCGCATCATCATCAATGAAGAGCTGCCTGACAGGGTCGAATCTGAGGTTCCGTCCCAGGCGCAACGCCACCACACCCATATTTACTATTGTGCACGACCTGTGGCCATTCTCCTCATTAAGGGCAAAAGGTCTCCGTGTCTTCACCGAATGAGTGAAGCTGGTGATCTGCGGTGCGGGATCGGGAAGGTCCCTGACCAGCTCAGCCAGGTTGGGGATATCAGAGACGAAGCCCTTGAATATCTTCCCCAGGGGACCCTCAATATAGGCGGCATCCTTGTCGCGGTTCTCGCCGTCAAGGATTATCTGGCAGCCATCATCGTAGGTATAGGTTATCCTGCGCCATGATCCCACCGCATCATAGTGCTGCTGGGGAGCGTCAATCTCCACTGAGACGGGACTGGTATGATCCTTGTCAAGCAGGTACTGGACTGGATCAATATAGTGCTGTCCCATGTCGCCAAGGCCTCCGCCGTCATAATCCCAGTATCCGCGGAAATTTGCGTGTACCCTGAGCTTGTTGTACGGTTTGTATGGTGCAGGGCCCAGCCACATGTCATAATCAAGTTCTGAAGGCACAGGTTCCGGCAGAAGGTCGGTTCTGCCACTCCAGTAAAACTTCCAGTCATAGCCGGTGATGCCGCTGATTGTTACCTTCAGGGGCCAACCCAGTATGCCGCTGCTGACAACTTTCTTCAGGGGCATGACAGTGGTTCCCAGACCATAGAACTGGTCTTTGAATCGGAACCAGGTATTCAGCCTGAACATTCTTCCGTTGGCCTTCACAGCCTCAACCAGCCTCTTACCCTCACCTATGGTGCGGGTCATGGGTTTCTCACACCATATATCCTTGCCGGCCTCTGCAGCCATTTTTGCCATGATGCCGTGCCAGTGCGGAGGTGTGGCAATATGCACAATATCAATATCTGGTCTGGCAATCAGCTCGCGGAAATCATGATACCCCTTCACCCCTTTGCCGCCCTTGCTGAGGGCTTTTTTCAGGTGGTCGGAGTCAACATCGCATACTGCCAGCAGACGGGTGTTCTCATAGCTGAAATGGCCAAGCCCCATCCCTCCCACGCCAATAATGCCCTTGGTAAGCTGATCACTCGGAGCCAGGTAACCGCTGCCGCCCAGCACATGACGCGGAACAATTGTCAGAGCAGCACCGGCCAGCGCCCCTCTCCTGATGAATTCTCTTCTCCTGTATGAATTATCTGACATGATACTCTCTTTTAACATTATTCCTGAGTGACATTGTATTCTTTCCTGAGCGCAGCGACTCTCTTCCTTAGATGCCTTTCCACCTTGTCATAGGCAGGATCATCAATCAGGTTCTTCATCTCATGCGGGTCAGCAACGAGGTCATAGAGTTCCCAGGCATCGATGTCATTATAAAAATGGATCAGTTTGTACCTGTCGGTACGAACTCCATAGTGCCTCCTCACTGCATGCTCGGCAGGATATTCATAGTAATGGTAATATAGTGCATCACGCCACCTGCCCTGCTTTTTGCCCCTGAGCAGAGGAACGAGTGACACTCCCTGCATGTCGGCCGGAGGTTTGACGCCGGCCAGCTCAAGGAAGGTGGGTGCATAGTCTATGTTCTGAACCAGTTCGCTGATATCACCACGGGCCGACAGTGATGAAGGGAGCCTCATCATCAGCGGTGTGCGGAACGACTCCTCATACATAAAACGCTTGTCAAACCAGCCATGTTCACCAAGATAAAAACCCTGGTCGGAAGTATAGACCACAAGCGTGTTCTCAAGCAGTCCGGCTGACCCGAGGTAGTCAAGCAGCCTTCCGGTGTTACGATCAACTGATTCTATTGTCCGGAGGTAGTCAGTAAGATACCTGTTGAGCTTGTAGAGTGCCAGGGAGTCTCCTTCCGGCCTGCCTGACAGGAATTCCCTGCTTATGCTGTCATACTCCCTGAGCCAGGCGGCCCGCTGTTCAGGGGTCATACGGTTCTCAAGGTACCAGATGTAATCTTTTTCTGTCTGTGTCAGTGAGTCACCGTCAGCGCCGGTGATCTTCAGGTCGTATGACATGTGCAAATCCTTGCTGATGCCCATCTCCTGGAGGGCAGCAGCCTGCCTGCCCTCATAGCTGTCAAAGAAATTATCAGGTACGGGGAACACTGCTCCATCATACAGATCAAAGTCAATGGTGTCAGGCATCCAGTTGCGGTGGGGCGCCTTGTGATGCACCAGCAGGCAGAAGGGTTTCGCAGTATCCCTCTGCTGAAGCCATTCTATTGCCTTATCGGTGATGATGGTGGTGGCATAGCCTGTCTGCCGGCAGGTGCGTCCCATCTCTATGAAGTCAGGATTGTAATAGCTTCCCTGCCCGGGCAGTATGCTCCAGAAGTCGAATCCCGTCGGTTCGCTCCTGAGGTGCCACTTCCCGATGAGAGCAGTCTGGTATCCGGCCTCCTGCAAAAGTTTGGGGAAGGTGACCTGAGAACTGTCAAATCTGACCCTGTTGTCAATCTGGCCATTGGCATGGCTGTGTTTTCCGGTCAGCAGTGCAGCCCTGCTGGGTGCACAGATCGAATTGCACACGAAGCTGTTGCGGAAGATGATCCCCTCATCCGCTATACGGTCAAGATTTGGTGTTTTGTTAAGTCCGCTGCCGTATGCGCTTACCGCCTGGTACCCATGATCATCGGTCATGATATAGACGATGTTGGGTCTGACAGGCTCCTGCCTGGCACATGACCAGAGCAAGAGAAGCAGGGCAACGGTTACAAGGTGTTTCATGATTATTGATTTACCGCTTGCTTTTCAACAGAGAGACAGCCTTTTCAGGCCTGTGAATCAGATGTCAGCCAGTTTCTTCCTGATAATGATCCAGGAGACGATCAGCAGGTATACCGTACAGAGCAGCAGCACACCCATTCCCGGCACCACGCCGAGGGAGTCGCTCACCAGGCCAATCACCGGCGGTATGAGAGCCCCTCCGGAGATGGCCATCATCATAAGTCCGGAGATTTCGTTGCTTCTCCCGGGGTATTTCTGCACCGTGAGAGAGAAGACAAGCGGGAAGATATTTGCCACTCCCAGCCCGAGCAGGAAAACAAGTATCCAGGCAGCAGCATTTGATGCCGGTATTATCATAATCAGCAGGATGGTGATGATTGACAGTATGGCACTGTAAAGGAATCCTTTCGTGGAAGAGAGTTTTGTCAGGATGAGAGCTCCGGCGAAGGTTCCCAGCATACGCCCGAAGAAGTAAACGCTTCGGCCTGACTGGGCCGCCACCTCCTCGAAGCCGAACCTGGCGGCAAGATATTTACCTGAGAAATAGTTGAATCCCACGTCAATACCGACCACGAGAAAGATCGAGAGTACCATCATGAGGATGTATGAGTTTCCGAGCAGCCTGAAGGCTGAAGCCATTGATGCCTTTGTACCCGTAGCAGTGGTCTCTTCTATCTTCACGCTGCCAAGCCACAGTACACTGAGGAATGAGATGATTCCATAGACCAGGAACAGCAGTTTCCAGTCACCGAACCGGCTCGCGAAGACAGCGGCCAGCGGTGCTGCAAGCATTGAGCCGATGGCTTTGATAAACTGGGAGAAGCTGAGGAAGCTTGATGCCCTGCGCCCCGGCACCACGTCAACAAGAAGCGGATTGGCTGAAACCTGGACAATGGTGTTTCCTATACCCAGGAGGGCGAAGCCCGCGATGACGGCCACAAAGTTATCTAAGAAATAAGGAATGAACAGCCCGATGCCCGTGATGGTCATCCCGGCATTGAGCATTCTCTTTTTTCCTACGCGAGCCTGTATGATCCCGACGGGAACAGAGAGGATAAAGAACCAGATGAAAGCTGCGAAGGGAATCAGACCCAGTATGAAATCGCTCTTTTCAAGGTCGCCTGCCACCCGGTCCTTGCCAATACCCACCAGGTCAACAAAGCTCATAACGAAGAAGGAGAGGAGCACCGGCGCCACCAGCCTCATCTCAATTTTTTTCTCATTCATATAGTTCAGGTTATTCAGTCTTACATTAACGGGAGAGCAGGCTGTACTGCCTTCCAGAAATTATTGTCAAGGAGATAGGCGCTGCCAAGCAGGGCAGCATCCTCCTTAAGTTCCGAAATTGCAATCGTGGTGTCACATCCCTCATTCCGCAGAGTTTTCTCCATGTCAGGCCCGAAGAGGTTGAAGGCATGTGATATGTTTCCGCCGATGACCAGTATCTCAGCACCAAATCTCTTCAGCCACGGTGCCAGGAAGCCACCCAGGCCGGTTCCGAATTCACCGAAAATCTCCTTTACCTCCGGGGCTCTTCCCGCCATCACGGCTATCTCCTTTACACCGTCAGCCTCGCGGCCTGTCACCTCACGATAGCGCGAAGTGAACCACCGTGTAGAGAAGTAATCATCAGCAATTCCGTGGCCGAAAGGCAGGTGATAGACACAGCCCATCTCCGGCACGGTGTCTCCTTCCACAACAGGGATACTATTGTTCAGGAAAGCAGAGCCGAACCCGGTGCCCAGGGTTATGGCCATCATCCTGCGGTAACCCTCAGCTTTCCCGGCCCAGGCTTCGCCCACGGCAAATGAGGTTGCATCATTCATGAACCTCACGCTGCAGTCACATGGCAGCCCGAGCCTGGAGGCAATGGCTTTGCCTACATTGACCCCGTAAAGCTTTTCGTATTTTTGAACACCCCTTATCAGGCAGATGCCCCTGACATAGTCAAACGGGCCCGGCATGGCAAATCCGATGCCCCGCAGGTTGAAGAGTGGTATCTCCCTGATCACCTGCTTCAGGGTATCACTCCAGACAGTGAGAATAGTGTCGGCTTCCGCCTTGTTGTCAACAGGGCTCTCAGCCCTCGAGCCGTTTATTATGCGGTGAACAGTCATGTCAACGGCAACGGCAGTTATATGACTGCCGCCAATATCCACGCCAATGGCGATGTTCTGAAGTTCAGATTTCATTTTGGCCTCCTCGCCTCCTTTTTTAAAGCAATGAAAATATCTATTTTCCCAAAGAGTGCAAAAGGAATCCGGCATAATATTCTGAAATAATAGGATCACTCTGAAGAAATATCTTGGATTCGTAATAATAATCGTGTTATTTCGCCCCGTTCATAATCAAACCACTTATTGTCATGCAAAAAGCCACCAAAGAGGATGCGCTTCTATACCACAGTCGCGGCCGCAAGGGTAAGGTGGAGGTGATTCCTACCAAGCCTTACTCTACACAGTATGATCTCAGCCTGGCCTATACTCCCGGGGTGTCATATCCCTGCCTTGAGATAGAGAAGAACCCGGATGATGCGTACATGTACACTGCCAAAGGCAACCTGGTGGCGGTCATCTCCAACGGCACGTCCGTTCTGGGCCTGGGTGACATAGGTGCGCTTGCCGGGAAGCCGGTAATGGAGGGCAAAGGACTGTTGTTCAAGGTGTTAGCTGACGTTGATGTGTTTGATATCGAGATTGATGAGAAGGACCCGGAGAAGCTGATAGAGATATGTGCAAAACTGGCTCCCACCTTCGGCGGGATAAACCTGGAAGACATAAAGGCGCCTGAGTGCTTCGTGGTAGAGTCAAGGCTCAGGGAGATGCTTGACATCCCGGTGTTTCATGATGACCAGCACGGCACGGCAATCATCTCTGCCGCAGGGTTGCTGAATGCCGTCGAGATATCCGGCAAGAACATCTCAGACCTTAAAATGGTGGTATGCGGGGCGGGTGCCGCAGCCAACTCATGTACCAGACTCTGTGTGGCGCTTGGAGTGAAAAAGGAAAATGTTATTATGGTTGACAGCAAGGGTGTTATCACCACCCGGAGGAGCGATCTGAACACATACAAGAGAGAGTGGGCTACCAACCTGAACATCAGCACGCTTGCAGAGGCAGTCAAAGGGGCCGACCTGTTCCTGGGCCTCTCTGTGGGCAACATGCTGACCAGTGAGATGCTGAGCACCATGGCTCCTGATCCGATAGTCTTTGCAATGGCCAATCCCGATCCGGAGATAAGTTACGAGGAAGCCCTGGCAACCCGCGACGATCTGATCTTCGCCACCGGCAGGTCTGATTATCCCAACCAGATCAATAACCTCCTCGGTTTCCCCTACATTTTCAGGGGTGCTCTTGATGTCAGGGCAAGGACCATCAACAGGGAGATGAAGCTTGCTGCAGCGCGTGCGCTTGCCGGGCTTGCCAGGGAGAAGGTTCCGGAGGCGGTGCTCAGGGCTTACGGCCTTGAAAATCTTGAATTCGGCAGGGCATACATAATACCGAAACCCCTGGATCCGCGTCTTATCTCAAGGGTTGCACCCGCAGTAGCCCGTGCAGCCATGGAAACCGGGGTGGCACGCTTCCACATTGAAGACTGGGATGCATATGCCCTCCGGCTTGACAGCCGGATAAGGGAGCATATAAAACGCATCTCTGACATCTGCTGTCTCAGTGTATGATATAGAAAGGGCCGCTAACCATTGTTACCGGCCCTTTCACTTACCCTCCTGTAATCAACCAGCCTGCTGTGCCAAACTCTGAAAACGCACAGCATTATCGTTGAGGCTTCAGCCCAAGCTTCATCTCATACATTGAGAGTATCATAGATGAGATTTGTTCAAGGGTGAAACTGCTCCTGTTCAAAGTCACATCGAAGAGATGATCAAGCGATTGCGGTTTACTGTCAAGGAAATCAACAATCATGTTCTGCCTGTTGGCGTCAGTCCGGGCGACATACTCCTCGGCCTTTTCGATGGTCATCTCCTTCTTTTTCATTACATTCCGTACCCTCCAGGGGTGGGGAGCCACCAGCCTTACATGCAGGGCGTTGGCCATATCACGGGTGATGGAGACGCTTCCCCTGCCTATGATCACTGCATACCCGTCACGGGCTATCGAGAGAACCACATCCCTGACGGCCTTCCTGACCGAACTGTCTGTCACAAATGAACCTGAGAATGCCATTATCATCTGGGAAATATCGGTCATTCTCTGACCATGGTAATAGGTCTCAACACGCTGGGTATCTGTTTTCAACTCATGTGCAGCATGATAGATTATGTCCTTGTCAACCCATTTCCACCTGTTGCTGCCGTACCTGAGATTCATCTGAGCCACCAGTTCGGCAGCCACCTCCCGACCGTCACACCCGGTCTGGCGCGAGATAGTTATTACCGGGCCTGTCTGATCAACCGGCCTGCCGAGCATGTCAGCCCTGAAGCGGGCATCGAAATAATCAAATATCTCTCTCATAATCAAGGCATTAAGTGATGTACACCTGCATGTATTGCTGCCTGAATGCCACAGCACCTAATTCATACAAAATAGTAAATAATCAGGTAAAATGCAATCGAAAATCAATAAAAATTGATTTTTATCAGCATTTTGGCAAGGTCATGCAGGAACTGCGGGCGATTCCGTCAGAAGCTCTGATGTTCCGTACGCCGGATGATCTCGTTCTGAAGGTCCTCTCCCAGGTCATTGAAATAATCACTGTAGCCTGCCACGCGTACAATCAGGTCACGGTACAGCTCAGGATGTTTCTGCGCCTCACGGAGGGTGTCGGCGCTGACAACGTTGAACTGGATGTGGTGGCCGTCAAGGCTGAAGTAACTCCTGATAAGCGCGGTCAGCTTCTGGTAGCTTCCTTCATCCTCGAAGAACTCCGGTGAAAACTTCTGGTTAAGCAGTGTCCCGCCGGTACGGAGATGGTCAATCTTTGAGGCCGACTTGATCACGGCTGTGGGTCCCTGGCGGTCAACGCCCTGGAACGGAGAAATGCCTTCTGACAGGGGAACCCATGCCTTTCGTCCGTCAGGCGTTGCACCGGTAACATTGCCGAAGTAAACATGTGAGGTGGTAGGCAGCATGTTGATGCGGTGTGTGCCTCCCCTGGGGGTCGGCCTGCCGTTGACAGCATCATAGAAAAACTCAAATACCGATACTGCCTGAGCATCAGCATAGTCATCATCATTCCCGTATTTCGGGGTGTTGTAGATAATGTCGTACTGCATCTGCTCCGCTCCTTCAAAGTTGTTCTTCAGGGCGGTCAGCAGCTCATCCCATGTGAACCTCTTCCTGTCATAGATATTGAACCTGATTGAGGTGAGTATGTCAGTTATGCTTCCCAGGCCCACACCCTGTATATATGTGGTATTATACCTGGCTCCGCCGGCATTGTAATCCCTGCCCTTTGCTATGCAGTCCTCAAGCAGGAGTGACAGAAACGGAACAGGCAGGTGAATGGCGAAGGTCTTTTCGATGACATTATTGCCCCTTATCTTGACATCGGCGAAGTAGTTGATCTGCTCCTTGTATGCCATCATGAACTCATCGAAGGTGGAGAATGAGGCGGGGTCGCCGGTCTTTGGTCCCACCTGTACGCCTGTGCGTGGATCAAATCCGTTGTTGAGGGTTACTTCGAGTATCTTCACAAGGTTGAAGTATCCGGTAAGCCAGTAGCACTCGGTGCCGAAGGCCCCTGTCTCCACACAACCCGATGCTCCTCCGTTGCGGGCGTCAACCAGGCTCTTGCCCTGCCTGAGAAGCTCCTGAATGATTGCCTCGGTATTGAAGACTGAAGGCTGCCCGAATCCGGTTCTGATGATGTCAAGTGCCTTGTGCACGAATGAGTCCGGGTTTTTGCGGCTCACCTGAATCATTGAGCTGGGCTGAAGTATCCTCATCTCCTGGATTACATCAAGGAGAATATAGGTCATGGGATTGACCGCATTGGTGCCGTCAGGCTTCACTCCTCCCAGGTTTATCAGGCAGAAGTCGGTATAGGTGTTGCTCTCCTGTGCGGTGACACCCATCTTCGGGGGTGAGGGATGGTTGTTGAATTTTACCCAGAAGCATCCGAGCAGTTCATACGCCTCCTCAGGAGTCAGGGTGCCACTCTCCACACCCTTGTTATATACGGGCCACAGGTGCTGATCAAGCCTGCCGGGGTTGAATGAGTCCCACGGATTGAGTTCGGTCACCACACCCAGGTGAATGAACCAGTAATGCTGAAGCATCTCATGGAATGTCTCCGGAGCATTGGCCGGCACGCGGCGGCATATGGCAGCCATCTTCTGAAGCTCTGCGCGCCTGACTGAATCCTTCTCCTCCGAAGCCATCTCCTCAAGCCTGTCAGCATGCCTTCCGGCATACATTATGATTGCATCACAGGCTATATCCATGGCCTTCAGTTCCTCTCTGCGCTCATAGGCCTGAGGGTCATTGTGGAAATCAAGTGCTGCGGCGGCAGCTGATATCTCTTTTTTCAGGTCCAGAAAGCCTGTATGGAACATTTTATAGCCCAGTACGGTATGCCCGGGCGCCCTTTGTTCCTGAAACTCGGTGAAAATACCTGCCTTATAGGCGGCCAGCCACTCAGGGGTCATGCGATCCATAATACGATCACGGTTGCTCCTTCCCTTCCAGAAGGGAATGATCTCCTCACTGTATATCTTCTTGACCTCATCACTAACCCTGAAGAAGACTTTTTCACGGCTGTTGAGAATATCAAGATCCTGCAGCGAGTGAAGGCTTATCTCCGGGTAGGTAGGGGTAGCCTTCGGGGCAGGTCCTCTTTCGCCCACAATAAGTTCACCCTCATTTATGCAGATCGCCTTGTTCCTCAGAAGATATTCAAAGGCACGTGCCCTGAGAAGAGGTGCAGAAAGGCCCTGGGCCTCCCTGGAGGCATAGAAGCGGGTGATAAGCCGTGCCCTCTCTGCCGTTATTGTCTCGGTTGCGTTCAGGCTCTGTTCCCTGAGCCTCATAACTCTGTCTGTCATTTTCATAATTAATATTTTTTCTGCCTGATTCTCTTTTTATCCGCCCTTTTTGACGTGTATCCCGAGCGGTTTTAATATGTCAATGTAATTGTCAAGTTGGCCGTTTGATACCTGGGTGACGGAAGCCATCCTGTCATCCATTCCGAAACGGCGGTACTTTGAGCTGCCTGTCTTGTGGTAGGGCAGCAGGTTTATCTCCTTTATGTGTCCGTTATTGCGGCTCTCGATGAAACCGCGGAGCTGCTCCATATAGGCTGCATCAGCTGAGACTCCCGGTATGACCGGGATGCGTATCATCACATCCTTCCCCTCTGCCAGGAGCATGTCAAGGTTGGATATTATCAGTTCATTGCTCACGCCGGTGAACTTCCTGTGTATCTCCGGATCAGTATGCTTGATGTCATAAAGGAAGAGATCGGTGACAGGCATGATTGACCGTAGTATCTCGCGGCGCACGTGACCTGATGTGTCAACTGTTGTATGGAAGCCTGCCTTTTTGAGAAGGGTGAGGGTCTCAAGCAGAAATTCCGGCTGCATCAGTGGTTCGCCGCCTGAGAAGGTTACACCTCCTCCGGAGTGTTCCATGAAAACCTGGTCTGCCCGCACCTTTGCAAGAATCTCTTCCGGCGTGTACTCATGACCCACCTGCTCCATTGACCTGAACTCCTTCTCTCCAACCCTGTCAACCCTTTCAACCATGCGGATACCCTTCTCCTTCCCCTCCGGATTGTGACACCACCAGCAATCGAGCGGACAACCTTTCATGAAGAGAGTGACCCTGATGCCGGGGCCGTCATGAATTGCATATCGTTTTATACTGAATACCAAACCTTTCATAATATGAGAACGGATTTAGGGTAACAAATAGCGGGGAGGCAGGGCTTCGGGAGCCCCTCATGAAAGGCTATCAGGCATAGAACATAAGGCAGCTATAGAGCCTTCTGCCGAGACGGTTCATCATAAACCTGTGTTCCAGTCTGTTCATACCGGTAATTTGGAAGACAAAGTTAAGAAATGATTCTGAAACTTCCAAAAGGAGAAGAATTGCAATAATTACCTTGTCATCGCTGACGATCTTTCAGTCATGTGTACCTGCAACGGTAAATTCCTTGGGGTCAGCCAGCCTGCCAGCGATCAGGTTCAGGTTGAAATGAAGATGTCCCGGGCAGGTTTCTCCCTCTTTCACATTTTTTGTGATAATAATCAATTATGCAGAACCAAACCGGATTATCTTTGATGCTTTAATGCCGCCCCCTGATTTGCGGGCAGCTACATAATACAAAAGATAATGAAACAGAAGATAAGATTCAGCCTCGTGTACCGTGACATGTGGCAGTCATCTGGCAAATACCAGCCGAGAGTTGACCAGCTGGCTGCCGTTGCGCCGCATATAGTTGAGATGGGTTGCTTTGACCGCATAGAGACGAACGGAGGCGCATTTGAGCAGGTTCAACTGCTTTACGGTGAGAATCCGAATACGGCTGTAAGGGAATGGGTGAAGCCATTCAACAAGGCAGGAATTCAGACACACATGCTTGAGAGGGCTCTCAATGCTTTGAGGATGTATCCGGTGCCTGCTGATGTGAGAAGGCTGATGTACAAGGTCAAGAAAGCACAGGGGGTTGATATTGCACGATCATTCTGCGGACTGAATGACCACCGCAACCTGGAGCTGTCAGTGAAGTATGCCCGCGAGGCAGGGATGATATCACAGGCAGCCCTTTCAATAACACACTCGCCTGTTCATACGGTCGATTATTATATGGATATTGTTGACCATTTGGTGGAGTACGGCGCTGACGAGATCTGTCTCAAGGATATGGCAGGTATTGGCCGACCCGCCAGCCTTGGTGAACTCGTAAGAAGGATCAAGAGCAAATACCCCGGAATTATTGTGCAGTACCATGGTCACAGCGGTCCCGGCATGTCAGTTGCCTCGATGCTTGAGGTAGCAAGAGCCGGAGCTGATTATCTTGATGTGGCAATGGAGCCTCTCAGCTGGGGCATGGTTCACCCCGACGTGATTGCGATACATGCAGTGATGAGCGATGCCGGCTTTGATGTACCTGAGATCAACATGGACGCCTACATGAAGGTAAGGACACTGACCCGGGAATTCATAAATGATTTCCTCGGCCTGTTCATTGATCCGCGCAACAGGCAGATGACCTCCCTCCTCATCAGGTCAGGCCTCCCCGGCGGAATGATGGGGAGCATGATGGCAGACCTGAAGGGAGTACACCAGGGAATCAATGCCGCCCTGAAAGCCAGGAACAAGCCTGAGATGACCGAGGATGAACTGGTGGTAGAACTCTTCAGGGAGGTGGGGCATATATGGCCGATGATGGGTTATCCTCCGCTGGTCACACCCTTCAGCCAGTATGTGAAGAATGTGGCTCTTATGAATATCGTCTCGCTGGTTAACGGCAAGGAGAGATTTGCAATGATTGATCCCAACACCTGGGATATGCTGCTGGGACGTGCCGGAACCCTTCCCGGCCCGCTGGCGCCTGAACTGATTGAACTGGCCAGGAAAGAAGGGAAGGAGTTCTATGAAGGTAATCCGCAGGATAACTATCCTGATGCACTCGACACATACCGTAAGGAGATGGAAGAGAACGGGTGGCCTTTGGGACCCGATGATGAAGAACTCTTCGAACTGGCAATGCATGACAGGCAATACCGTGATTACAAATCAGGTATGGCACAGGAGAGATTCCTGAAGGAGATTGCCGACAAACAGGCTGAGTTATCAAAGGTCGCTCCCGCGAAAATGCCAAGGCGCAAACTGCTGCTTTCGCCAGAGACAGGCACAGCGTTCCTCTACTCGGGGGAAACGGCAACTTACTGGCCTGAAGAGGAGATGATTAACCCCGGGGAGAAAGTCAGGAAGGGCGAGATCGTGATGTATATTATGATAGGAAAAACCATCAGGGAGGTGGTATCTGACCGGGCAGGTACAGTGAAGAAAATACTTGTCAGGAGCGGTGACAAGGTCAACAAGGGAGACCCGCTGATTGAATTCAGTTAGCCTTTTTACCGGGGTTATGCCGGAAAACAGGGCTGATAGCACCCGTTCATATTGTATTTTAAGACATTATTGCATATTTTAGCCTGTTGAACCTAAATACTAATCATAATGAAAAAAATCCTTATCATGCTGTTCATTGTCTCTCTCGGGGTTATTTCCTGCAAGAATGAGAGCTGCGAAAATCCGTTCTATTGCGATTGGGACACTCCTTTTGAAGTTCCCCCGTTTGACAAGATAAAATTTGAGCATTTCAAACCGGCCTTCCTGAAAGGGATGGAAGAGGAGATGGCAGAGGTTGAAGCCATCATCAATAACCCTGAAGAGCCCACCTTTGACAACACCATCAGGGCCATGCAGTTCACCGGCAAACTGTTGCAAAAGGTACGGCGTGCCTGGAGTCCGCTTACCGGCGCCAATACCAATGATTCGATACAGGCACTGCAGAGGGAGATGAGTCCGCTCTTCTCAAAGCACAGTGACGATATATCCCTCAACGAAAAGCTCTTTGAGAGGGTAAAGTCTGTATATGAGAACCGTGATAAATTCAATCTCACACCCGAGGAGAGCAAGCTTCTTGAAGACCAGTACCTTGGTTTCATCAGGAATGGAATAGGTCTCTCTCCCGAAGATAAGGAAGTGCTCCGCAAGCTCAACAGTGAACTGTCACTGCTGGGTGTCAGATTCGGCGAGAACCTGCTGGCAGAAACCAATGCCTTCACCCTCGTCATAGAGAATGAAGAGGACCTCTCAGGTATTCCTGAAGGGATCAGGGCACAGGCTGCCGCAGCCGCCAGTGCAAAGGAGATGGAAGGCAAATGGCTCTTCACCCTTCAGAATCCCAGCTATATCCCCTTTATGACCTACGCAGACAACAGGGCCCTCAGGGAGAAGATGTTCCGGGGTTACAGCATGCGGGGCAACAACGGCAACGAAAATGACAACAACAAGATCCTTGCCGACATAGTCAGGCTGCGGGTTGAGAAGGCCAGGCTGCTGGGATATGAGAGTCATGCAGATTATGTCCTTGAGCGCAATATGGCCAAGGAGCCTGAAACAGTACTCAATTTCCTCTCACAGATATGGAAAGCTGCCCTTCCGGTGGCAAAGGCCGAGGCTGCAGCACAGCAGGCACTGATAGACAGGGAAGGCGGCAATTTCAAGCTCGAGCCATGGGACTGGTTCTACTACACCGAGAAGATACGCAAGGAGAAGTATGACCTGAGCGATGAAGAGACGAAACCCTATTTCTCGGCCAGTAATGTTACTGAGGGAATGTTCTATGTCGCCAACAGACTATACGGACTGGAATTCAGTGAAAGGAATGACATACCACTGTACCATCCTGACGTAAAAACCTGGGAGGTGAAGCGTGACAACAAGCACGTTGGTATCCTTATGATCGACTATCATCCCAGGGCATCGAAGCGGGGTGGTGCATGGTGCAGCGGCCTGAGGCCACAGCGTATTGACGAAAATGGCAATTTCGTGACGCCGCTGGTGAGCATGGTCACAAATTTCACACCTCCCGCGGGTGATACTCCGTCACTTCTTACCACCGATGAGGCAAGCACGCTCTTCCATGAGTTTGGTCATGCCCTGCACAACCTGCTGTCAAACACGGAGTATACCAGCGGTGTGTCACGTGATTTCGTGGAACTGCCTTCACAGGTTATGGAACACTGGGTCTTTGAACCGGAAGTGCTGAAGGTATATGCAAAACACTACCAGACCGGTGAAATCATTCCTGATGCCCTGATAGAAAAGATAGAGAAGGCCGGTAAGTTCAACCAGGGCTTTATTACCGTTGAGTACCTGGCTGCCTCATCACTCGATATGGAATACCACTCCCTGACAGAGCCTGTAGAACTGAACATCGGAGAATTTGAGAAGAAAGCTATGGAGAAGTACGGACTGATCAAAGAGATTATTCCCCGCTACAGGTCGACCTATTTCAACCACATCATTGGCGGTTATTCGGCAGGCTACTACAGCTATATCTGGTGTGAGCAGCTTGATGCCGACGCTTTCAAGGCCTTTAAGGAGACAGGTGACATCTTCAACAAAGAGGTTGCAGCCCGCTTCGAGAATGAGATCCTCTCACGGAAGGGATCAAAGGACGAGCTGGAGATGTGGATTGCCTTCAGGGGCCGTGAGCCCGGCATAGACGCTCTGCTGGAAAACCGGGGATTTAAATAACAATAGCCTTTGAATGCCCGGATGAATGTGCCGGAAAGAGTCTCAACAACTATCCTCCTGCTGATACTCCTGACAGGCAGTGTTGCTGCTGTCTCCCCCAGGGTCGGGAAGGGCGTGCTTGACCTGAGTGAGATAGAGCAGGGAGATGAGTTCGCCGTGAGGTTGAACGGAGAGTGGGAGTTCTATTTCGGCACATTCATCTATGGCACACCCGGAACTGTTTGTGACACACTGATCCCGGACTGCTATGCCAAGGTTCCGGGCTACTGGAGCGATTACACCGTTGATGGCAGGAAGCTTCCGCGGTTCGGCTATGGTACATACCGGGCCCTGATAGTGCTGCCCCGCGGATATCGTGACAGGATGGGGTTTGACATGCCGGTGTTTGACACCTCGTATGAGATAAGCATCAATGGCGTCACAATGGCCAGGAACGGCACTCCCGCACGAACCAGGGCTGAGTCGGTCCCGTCATATAAACCCCTGATCTTCAGTTATGTACCCAAGAGTGACACCCTTGAACTGCTGATCAGGGTCTCCAACTATGAACACCGGCGCGGAGGTTTCTGGCTGCCTGTAAAGGCAGGAACATTTCACTCGATACAGAACAACTTCTCAAACCAGTGGCTCTTCTCAACCCTGGTATCAGGTATCCTGATAGCTTCATTTCTCTTCTTCCTGATTTTCTACCTGCTTGACAGACGCGACAGGAAACTGCTGATGTTTGCCATACTGGTCCTCTGCCTTGCCCTCCGTCCGTTTTTCTCAGCCCCATACCTTGCAACAGTTGTTGACATAAGAAACTGGAACCTCATCATCCGGGGAGAATACATTATACTGCTGTTCATGATAACCTCCGGGATGTGGCTGACATACCTGATATATCCCGCCAGATGGTTCAGAAAGGTTTCACTGGCTGTGGACATCGTTTTTATCCCCTGGATTGCTGCCGTTGTTTTCCTTCCGGTAAGGATCTTTTCATGGTCAGTTTTCGGTATACAGGCTTTGGCAATACTGACTCTGCTTTACGCCGTTTCAATGAGCATCAGGGGCATAATGAAAGGCAACCGGAGAGACATCATGTACCTGCTGGCAATCATGGCCATCTTGTTCGGAGTGGCATCTGACATCCTGCTGTCAAATGCACTGGAAGAGAAGCAGCAGCTTTACATACTCTCATTCCTGATCCTCATCTTCGTGCTGATTCAGTCAACCCTGCTGATAGCTGACTGGGTAAGAAGTGATAAAGAGAGGGAGAAGCTCTCGCTGCAACTTGAGGAACTGAACCGCAGTCTTGAGAGCAGGGTTGACGAGCGTACCAGGGAGCTCACGGACAGTACGGAAGAGCTTAATGCAAGGAATAAGCAGATCGCCCTGCAGAATAAAAAGCTCACCGAGACGATAAGCCTGAAGAACAAGGTCTTTTCTGTTATTGCTCATGACCTGCGAAGTCCGGTGGTAAACATCCTCTACACCCTCTACCTGCTGAAGGAGGAGGAGTTCCGTGACCGTACAGAATCACTTGCAGACTCATGCATTCAGTACTCACAGCAACTTATCAGCCTCCTCGAGAACATGCTGGTCTGGGGAAGGGGCCAGGAAGACATGATAAAGTATGCTCCTGCCGAGAATGACCTCGCTGACATAATCCTTACCAATATCAGCATCCTCAAGGACAGCGCTGACAGGAAGAACATTGAGCTGAATTTCACCCAGGTGGGCAGGTCAAACGGCTGGTTTGACCGGGATCTGGTTGATATAATTATCAGGAATCTTCTCACAAATGCAATCAAGTATTCCTATCACGGCGGGAAGGTAACGATCCATGTAAAGGAGAGGGAAGAGTCTTCCGAATGGGTGACCATAAGTATCTGTGACAACGGGGTCGGAATCACTCCCGAACGTCAGAAGAGGCTGTTCACCGGACATGAGATTGATTCAACGCCAGGCACCGATTCCGAAAAGGGAACCGGGATAGGCCTGAAGCTCGTTTATGAGCTGGTGGCATTAAGTAAGGGAACCATCACCGTGGAGAGCACTCCCGGCAGCGGCACCTGTTTTACCGTGATACTGCCCGGCTCTGCCCAGGCATTCAGGATACGATGAGTACTTACATATATCCGGCTCCTTCCACGAATGGGCAGCGTATCACTCAAGAGAAGGCTTCAGGCCTTCTTCTTCCTGATCATGGCGTTTGCTGTGGCACTCCGACAATAGTCATCTCATCTATGAGGTAACCTGCATTGCCAAACTTCTCAATCAGGAAGAGTGCATACCTGATATCTATGCTGATATTGCGGCTCTGCTCCGGGTTGTACATCATGTCTGATGCCACCCCTTCCCATGCACGGTCAAAGTTAACCCCTATCAGGTGACCCTCGGCATTAAGCACCGGGCTTCCCGAGTTGCCACCCGTGGTGTGATTGTTTGCAATAAAACATACCGGCATATTGCCGTTAAATCCGTACCTGCCGAAATCCTTCTTCTCATACAGTTCCTTAAGTCTGTCAGGCACATCGTAATCATATATCTCCGGGTTGTCCTTCTCCATCACACCCTTGAGGGTTGTCTGATGCTCATGGTAAACGGCATCGCGTGACTCATAACCCATCACCTTTCCGTAGGCAAGCCTGAGGGTTGAGTTTGCGTCAGGGTAGAAGACCTTGTCTACCCCCTGCTCCATCTGAGCTGCCATATACAGTTTGTTGAGCTCTGCCAGCATGGCATTGGCAACCGACAGCTCTTCCGTGAGTCGTGATGCGATCAGGTCAGACGCCGAGACAGCCAGCCGGTAGAAGATATCCTCCTGAACCACATTGGGATCAAAGTTGCCGATTAATGCCCTGACCCTGTTCTCATCGGTAAAGATTGACTCATCAAAAAGCTTTCCGGCCACCATGCCGAAATCTCCCCTGCATGATTCAGCCAGAGCCTTATAGACATCAGTCTGCCATTCACTGTCAATGTTCTTTCCGTAAAGCTCCATGACAGCCACAAACAGCTTCTCCGAAACGTTGCGGTCATAATTGCGGAAGAACCCGTCGGCATACTCCTGTACTCTTTTCAGTTCATTGTCAAGCCCGGACTCCTTTCCGGAGGCCATTTCAACTGCTCTCTTGAAGGCACCGGCAAGTGATGCCGGTTCTACTCCTGTTGAGCCGAACACCTCATTGGTGTAAGAGTTTACAAAATAATTGGTCGTATAGCTGCCGTAGATCTCAGCATACTCATCGAGAATCTTTCCGTACCTGCGGAGACGTTCCGGGTCAGCTGACACCCACTCCATGAACTCCTTCTCAAAGGCCTGCTTGCGTGCTACACCATTCATTTTGTCAAGGCTCTGGATTTCACCGATTGATCTCTTCCAGCCGTTGGCAATGCCAAATGACTTGCCCGAATACTTCAGCCTGATAAGCGGGTCATTTGCCATCGCCTGCTCCATGATTGATATCTTCCTGCCGCGTATCTCCACCGTTTTCGGATAGACCACATCCTTCAGCATGCTGATATGATATGACGGAGCATATTCCTGTGTCCTTCCGGGATATCCGAAGACCATGGTAAAATCACCCTCCTTCACTCCGGCAATTGACACGGGGAAGTGGTATGCAGGCTTATAGGGCAGATTCTCTTCCGAATAGGCAGCTGGCTTATTCTCCTTGTCGGCATAAACCCTGAAAAGAGAAAAGTCGCCCGTATGCCTGGGCCATACCCAGTTGTCAGTGTCGCCCCCGAACTTGCCGATGGCTGACGGGGGAGCCCCCACGAGCCTGACATCACGGAATATTTCATTGACAATCAGAAAATACTGGTTGCCAAGAAAGAAAGGCCTGACGGACGAACGATAATGTGTTCCCCTGACTGCCTCTTCGTTGATGGCTGTTATGTTTGCATTGATGATCTCATCACGTTTCTCCTTGTCCATATCATCAGTCACCCCTTTGAGAACCTTGTCGGTGACATCTTCCATATACTTGAGGATGGTGACGGAGAGCCCGGGATTTGCAAGCTCTTCAGCATTGCTGGCAGCCCAGAAGCCATCTCTCAGGTAGTCATGCTCCAGGGTGGAGTGGTTCTGAATGTACCCATAACCACAGTGGTGGTTGGTGATTATCAGACCTTTATCAGAGATAAACTCGCCGGTGCAACCTCCCCCGAAGAGCACCACGGCATCCTTCATTGAGGCCCTGTTGATACTGTAGATATCTTCAGCTGTCAGCTTGAAGCCATTCTCCTGCATCAGTTTGATGTTGTACTTCTCAATTAGCACTGGTATCCACATCCCCTCATCTGCCAACGCTGCCGGTGTGGCCATGGCAAACAGCATCGCAATAGTGAAAAGTTTCAGTTTCATATGTTTCTGGTTTTGTTTCTGGTTTTGTTTCTTGTTTCGTTCCCGGTTGCGTTTCCGCTCTTATGCCCGGTTTCGTGCCTTATTTCTCTCGCGGGTTCATGCCCGCTTTCCTTAACTGTTTTACTCGAGGTTTCCTTACCGGGTTCGTACCCGGTTTCGCTCCCGGGTTCGTGCCCGCTCTCTTTACCGGTTTCACTCGCGGTTTCGTACCCGGTTTTGTGCCCGATCTCGTTCCCGGTAAAATGAAGAAGGGCTGTATAGAGCTCGCTCACCGGCATTCCCACAACATTGTAATAAGACCCTTCTATTGTTGTTATGCCCCTGAGGCCTATCCATTCCTGGATGCCATACGCACCGGCCTTGTCGAGGGGGCGGTAGTTGCTTACATAGTATTCAATCTCATCATCACTCAATTCCCTGAAGGTGACTCCGGTAGTGACTGAAAGGATCATTTCCTTTTTACTGTCTCTCAGGCATATGCCTGTGATCACCTCATGTCTGCATCCTGAGAGCTTCCTCAGGAAACGGATCGCTTCCGCATCATCGGCAGGCTTGCCCAGGTTTTCATCATGGCACCAGACGATGGTGTCAGCGGTGATCAGCACCTGCCCCGGAGCAAGCGGCTTATCCCATGAGGCCGACTTGCCTGCCGCCAGGAACTCGGCGATTTCCTTTCCCCTGAGATGAGATGGCTGGGTTTCTTCAAATCTGATGGCAACCACCCTGAACCTGAATCCGGCCTCTTCCATGAGCTGCCTGCGCCTTGGTGACGACGAGGCAAGGATAAGGTCAAAGTTCTGCAATCTGTCTGAAAACACTCTAAAGAATTTTTCCTGAAGAGATAATTGCTCCTGCAACAAGTGAGTATAGTATTCCTGCCAGCATGATAAGCTTCATCAGCCTGCTTGCAAGCGTAAGATGCCTCTTTTCGCTCGAGGTGAGCACCCTGACAATCACTGCCACCAGCGGAACCGCCAGGAGAATCGAGATATAGACAAGGGTGACGGTGTCATGGAGATGCCTGTACCAGACATAATAAAGCAATGCCACGGTTATAACTGACAGAATGACAACAATGACCTTGCTTACCGTGAGCCCTGATATCACCGGCAGCGTTTTTCTGCCTGTCTCACGGTCACCTTCACAATCTTCCATATCCTTTATTATCTCGCGGATGAGGGTTGTAAGGAATGCAAACAGGGCGAATCCGCCAACCCACCAGAAAAGTATGGCCACACCCGGGAAGCCGGTGGAGGCTTGTGAATAGTAGACATAAACAGGTGCTGCATCATACACTACCACCAGCATTGGCACCATTGCTACCAGCAGCGCCACGATAATGTTTCCTATAAGGAACTGCCGTTTGTAGGTGGCCGAATAGAAGTAAAGCAGCCCGGATATCAGTATAAAAAAGATCCCCAGCCATACATAACCTATTCGTGCAGATACGTATATCCCGCCTATAACGCCAAGTAAATTGAACACGTTGTGATACATCATTGCCATGCGCCTGGTAATGGTGTTCCCGACAATGATGGTTCCCCTGTTGATCAGGTCAGCCCGGATATCGAAATAGTCGTTGATCACATATCCTGCTGCAGTTATAAGGCAGGTTGAGATCACAAGTATGAGGAAGTCAAACCAGCTGAGGCGGAAGTCCATGGCAACCAAAGTTCCGGGATCTCCGGCCATTGTCACCTGGACAGCTCCCAGGAGCGGCCTGATGATGGCATATCTCATCAGCATCATTGTCATGGCTACTACCAGAAGGTTTGGCAGCCTGACAAGATTCAGAAGGTCATTTAATCTCTCACCACGAGAATGCTTCATAGTCCATCCAGTTTTTGTGGAGCCTCAGCGCCTGCTCAATCACATCGCGCACGCATCCCTCTCCTCCATTTTTATCTGAAATGTAAACGGCTATCTGCTTTATTTCACTGTCGGCATCGGCCGGACAGGCCGGAAGGCCAACCATTTTCATCACCTCAAAGTCAGGGATGTCGTCGCCCATGTAGAGGACACTCTTCAGCTCCACATTCCACCGTTCTGCCAGCTCCTTCATGCTCTCCTTCTTGATGCGCGAGTTCAGGAATATATCATTGACGCCCAGCGCCTTAAGTCTTGTAATATACTCCCTTGAATTGGCTCCGGAGATCACCCCCACGTGATACCCCTTCTTGACAGCCAGCTGGATTGCATATCCGTCTCTGAGATTTACGGTTCTGAGGGGCATGCCCCGTACCGAAAGAGCGATAGTCTGTTTAGACAGCACCCCGTCGATATCAAAGACAAAGGCTTTTACTCCCCGGAGCTCTTCCTTGAAATTCGTCATTTTTTTCTTTTCCTGTAATGTCCGGCAATCATCCTGCTGACAAGCCGGTAGAGTTTCTGGTATTGTGGTGAGAAAGATAGCAATTCGATATGACTTTTCACTGTGCCTGTGTCATGTCGCACAGCAGGCCCGGTCTGTGCGGCTTCAGGGCCTGAACGGAGAGCCTTGCGCGCCGTCTCCTCCATCAGGGGCCTGAGCAGTACCGGGTCAATGCCGGCTTCCCTGGCAACTGCCTCACCGACTGTCATCATAAAGTTTGAGAAGTTGTTTGTAAAGACAGCAGCCAGGTGAAGCTTTTTTCTGCTCTCCGAGTCACACTCCCACACCCCGGCCCCGATGCTCTCACCTGTGTTCCTGAGCACCTCAATGGCCTTGCTGTCAGTGGCCTCAATGAAGAACGGCACTTTGCGCAAATCAGGAGGAAAGGCTTTGGTAAAGGTCTGCAACGGATAAAATACACCCGCACCGGTCGTCCGCCCCAGGGCTTCGAGAGGAATACTGCCTGCTGTGTGGGCAATGACTGTATCAGGGTGTGTGATTACTGAGGCAGCAACTTCGGCAACTGACCTGTCGGTGACACAGATCAGAAGGAGATCACATTCGTCCGGAACAGTAAGATCATGCCGGTATCCGGCTCCTGTTTTTTGAGCCAGCTCACGGGCGCTTATTCCGTTCCGTGAGGCAACGGATACTATTCTGTGACCAGCAGCTGCCAGTCCTGTGGCAAGTGACTCAGCCACATTACCCGCTCCAATGAAGGATATTTTGTAGACAGACACCGTTGCTGGCAGATCATTGCGTCAATTGGCGCATCATTTTCCCCATTCATGGGGAGCCACCGCCGTAACCATCACCTGGTACATCGGCGGATAGTTATAATATGAGTTACTGCTGTACATCACGTAGCTGCAATCATAAAAGAACTCCCCTGACAACAGTATCTCCTCTCCATTATTGTATTTGGTCAACTCATCAATCCATTTCGAGGGATTACAGAAATAATATGTCCCATACGGATTCCAGACCCTTGTGAAATATGCAGTCTTGTTGACTGCATCATATGTTATATAAACGTTTTCCAGTTTCAGGGAATCAATGGCATCACCGTCACAGCCGCACTTTAGTTGTTTCTTGCAGCCCGATGTCATTGCAACCAGTGCGGCAACTGCCAAAACCAGGCCCACTGTGGCCAATATCCTGCTTCTTTTCATGATTCTGAGCTGTTTAGACGTTACAAAATAATGCTAATTTTTCCTTCCTGCAAACAAATAAGCCGGTTATTTTCACAACCGGCTTAAGTTCAGTATGTTCATGCATCATGCCTGTGCTGTCGGTCCGCCAAAAGTAACCGGCATGACAGGGCCTGATCCCTTGACTTCGCGTATCGGGCCGTTAACAGCCTCATACTTTGCAATATTGTCATTCAGTGCAGCCACAAGCCGCTTGGCATGTTCAGGAGTCAGGATGATTCTCGACCTGACCTTGGGCTTGGGCACACCCGGCATGATCCGGACGAAATCAATTACAAACTCCGCCGGAGAGTGGGTTATGATTGCCAGGTTGGAATAGATACCCCCGGCAACATCCTCTCCGAGTTCAATGTTAAACTGGCTCTGATTCTTGATGTCTGACATAATCCCCTGGTTTTAATCCTGTTCCACTTCGACGGGACTCTGCCCGGCGCGTACGAGTGATTCATAATCATCGAGAGAACCTACAATCATGTTGTTGTACTCCCTGAGGCCCGTTCCGGCCGGGATGAGGTGTCCGACGATGACATTCTCCTTAAGACCCTCAAGATAGTCTACCTTCCCGAGGATGGCAGCCTCATTGAGGACCTTGGTAGTCTCCTGGAATGATGCTGCAGAGAAGAAGCTGCTTGTCTGGAGTGCAGCACGGGTAATACCCTGAAGCACCTGCTGTGATGTAGCGGGTACTGCATCCCTTGATTCAATCAGCTTGAGGTCACGGCGCTTGAGCAGTGAGTTTTCATCCCTGAGCTTGCGGGCTGTGATTACCATGCCCGGCTTCAGTGTCTGGCTGTCGCCCGGTTCCAGGACAATCTTCTTTCCATATACCCAGTCATTCTCATCCATGAACTCCAGCTTGTCAACAATCTGCCGCTCAAGGAACTTGGTGTCACCCGGGTCAATTATCTCAACCTTACGCATCATCTGCCTGACGATAGTCTCAAAGTGCTTGTCATTGATCTTCACACCCTGGAGACGGTAGACCTCCTGTATCTCATTGACAATATACTCCTGGACCTTTGTGGGCCCCTTGATGGCAAGGATGTCTGCAGGTGTAATTGCACCGTCAGAGAGTGATGTTCCTGCCCTTACATAGTCATTCTCCTGCACAAGGATCTGTTTTGACAGCGGCACAAGGTACTTCTTCATCTCACCTGACTTGGATGTGATGGTTATCTCCCTGTTACCCCTCTTGATCTTTCCGTAGGTAACCTCACCGTCAATCTCGGTCACGATAGCCGGGTTGGAGGGGTTCCGTGCCTCAAACAGCTCGGTAACCCTGGGCAGACCTCCGGTGATGTCACCGGACTTTCCTACTGCCCTCGGTATCTTGACAATAGTATCACCGGCTTCAACCAGTTTGTTGAGGTCGGTAACCAGGTGGGCTCCCACCGGCAGGTTGTATGATTTGATCTCAACTCCCTCGGAAGTCATGATCTTGATGGTCGGGTTCTTGGTCTTGTCCCTGCTCTCAATGATCACCTTCTCCTTGAAGCCTGTCTGCTCGTCTGACTCCTCACGGTAGGTCACGCCTTCTATGAGATAATCAAATGACACCTTGCCGGATACTTCAGAGATAATAACCGCGTTGAACGGATCCCATTCGCATATCAGCTGACCCTTCTCCACCTCCTGGTTTGGCTTTATATACAACCTGCTGCCGTAAGGAATGGTATGTGTAGTAAGCGCTATACCAGTGGTTTTGTCAACAATCCTGAGTTCGGCAAGCCGGCCGATGACAATGTTGTATTCCCCCTTCTCCGGATCTTTTTTGGCAACGGTTCTCAGTTCATCAATCATTGCAATGCCACCATACCTTGCAATAAGGCTTGATTCTGTAGTGATGTTCGAGGCAGTACCACCGACGTGGAACGTACGGAGGGTAAGCTGTGTGCCGGGCTCACCTATACTCTGTGCGGCAATCACACCTACAGCTTCACCCTTCTGCACCATCCTTCCGGTGGCGAGGTTACGGCCATAACACTTGGCACAGACACCCTTCTTCGACTCACAGGTAAGAACCGAACGTATCTCTACCTGTTCAATGGGCGACTGGTCAATTTTGTCGGCAACCTCCTCCGTGATCTCCTCCCCTGAGGAGATGATAAGCTCTCCGGTAAGCGGATGGTAGATGTTATGCACGGTTGTGCGGCCAAGGATCCTTTCATACAGTGATTCAACTATATCCTCGTTGTTCTTGATTGCCGTGGCAACCAGTCCGCGCAGCGTTCCGCAGTCCTCCTCGGTGATGATGACATCCTGGGAAACGTCAACAAGACGGCGTGTAAGATAGCCTGCATCAGCAGTCTTGAGGGCTGTGTCAGCAAGACCCTTGCGGGCACCGTGGGTGGAGATGAAATACTCAAGTACCGACAGCCCTTCCTTGAAGTTCGAAAGGATCGGGTTCTCGATGATCTCCGAGCCGCTGGCGCCTGATTTCTGAGGCTTGGCCATAAGCCCCCTCATTCCCGAGAGCTGGCGTATCTGCTCCTTCGAGCCCCTTGCACCCGAGTCAAGCATCATGTAAACCGAGTTGAAGCCCTGCTTGTCATTTGACAACTGCTTCATGAGGCTCTGCGTAAGGCGGGCATTGACATGGGTCCAGATATCGATGATCTGGTTGTACCTTTCATTGTTGGTGATAAAGCCCATGCTGTAGTTGGCAAGCACCTCCTCAACCTGCTCGTAACCTTCCTGGACGAACAACTCCTTTTCTTTCGGAATTATAACGTCGTCAAGGTTGAACGAGAGGCCGCCGATAAATGCCATCCTGAACCCGAGATCCTTGATTGCATCAAGGAATTCTGCAGTTTTGGCAGTTCCTGACTTCTTCAGTACTGTTCCGATGATGTCCCTCAATGACTTCTTCGTCAGCAGTTCATTGATAAAACCAACCTCCTCGGGCACGTACTCATTGAAGAGAACGCGGCCTACAGTGGTATCAATCAAGTGATTGACATTCTGTCCGTCAACTATGTCATTCACCTTGACCCTGATCATTGCATGGAGGTCAACCTTGTTTTCGTTATATGCAATGCGTACCTCTTCGGGTGAATAGAACACTGTTCCTTCTCCCTTGACCTTGATGGTCTCAGTGCTCTTGCGGGCCTTGGTGATATAGTAAAGCCCGAGGACCATGTCCTGTGAGGGCACTGTAATAGGCGCACCGTTGGCCGGGTTGAGTATGTTGTGCGATGCGAGCATCAGCATCTGTGCCTCAAGTATTGCGGCGTTGCCGAGGGGCAGGTGAACCGCCATCTGGTCACCGTCGAAGTCGGCGTTGAAAGCCGTACAGACAAGCGGGTGCAGCTGGATTGCCTTGCCTTCAATCAGCTTCGGCTGGAAGGCCTGGATACCCAGCCTGTGAAGTGTCGGTGCACGGTTCAGCAACACCGGGTGTCCCTTGAGAACGTTTTCGAGGATATCCCATACAACCGGGTCCTTGCGGTCGACGATCTTCTTCGCGCTCTTTACAGTCTTGACAATACCGCGCTCAATGAGCTTGCGGATAATAAACGGCTTGTAGAGCTCGGCTGCCATATCCTTCGGGATACCTGTCTCGTGAAGCTTGAGCTCCGGGCCCACGACGATAACCGAACGTGCGGAGTAATCAACCCTCTTGCCGAGAAGGTTCTGGCGGAAGCGTCCCTGCTTGCCCTTGAGGCTGTCAGAGAGCGACTTGAGAGGCCTGTTGGCGTCGGTCTTGACGGCGTTGGCCTTGCGTGAGTTGTCAAACAGAGAGTCAATAGCCTCCTGGAGCATTCTCTTTTCATTGCGGAGAATGACTTCCGGCGCCTTGATCTCTATCAGTCTCTTGAGGCGGTTGTTACGGATGATGACCCTTCTGTAGAGATCATTAAGATCGCTTGTCGCAAAACGGCCGCCATCAAGAGGAACAAGAGGCCTCAGTTCGGGCGGTATGACCGGCACTATCTTGACGATCATCCACTCGGGCCTGTTGACGTTCCTTGACTCCCTGAAGGCTTCAACAACCTGAAGTCTCTTGAGAGCCTCGCTCTTGCGCTGCTGTGATGTCTCAGTGTTTGCGCGATGGCGAAGCGAATATGAAAGCTCATCAAGATCGAGCCTGGCGAGAAGCTTGTAGAGGGCTTCTGCTCCCATATCTGCCACGAACTTGTCAGGATGGTCATCATCAAGATACTGGTTCTCTTTCGGCAGGGTCTCCACTATCTCCATGTACTCCTCTTCCGAGAGAAAATCAAGATACTTGACTCCGTCGGCAGCTTTGACACCCGGATTGATGACTACATACCTCTCATAGTAGATAATGCTGTCAAGCTTCTTCGTCGGCAGGCCCAGCAGGTAACCGATCTTGTTGGGCAGCGACCTGAAATACCATATATGGGCTACGGGAACGACCAGGGAGATATGTCCCATGCGCTCGCGTCTTACCTTCTTCTCCGTCACCTCAACGCCGCAGCGGTCACATACGATACCCTTGTAACGTATCCTCTTGTATTTCCCGCAATGGCATTCATAATCCTTTACCGGTCCGAAGATCCTCTCACAGAAGAGGCCGTCACGTTCAGGCTTGTAGGTACGGTAGTTTATTGTCTCAGGCTTCAGGACCTCGCCGCTTGACTTGTCAAGAATCTCCTCCGGCGATGCCAGCCCGATTGAAATCTTCGAATAGCTGGTCTTCTGTTTGTTATCCCTTCTGAATGACATATTATGCTTTCGTTTTTATCTTGTGTGAATCCTCAGCTTAATTATTCAAGGTTGATGCTCAGTCCGAGCCCGCGCAGTTCATGCAGCAGCACGTTCAGCGACTCCGGGATACCGGGCATCGGCATCGGTTCGCCCTTGACTATTGCTTCGTAAGCCTTGGCCCTTCCAATCACGTCATCAGACTTGATGGTCAGTATCTCCTGAAGGATATGGGCTGCGCCGAATGCCTCGAGTGCCCAGACCTCCATCTCTCCGAATCTCTGTCCGCCAAACTGGGCCTTGCCTCCGAGGGGCTGCTGGGTGATGAGCGAATAGGGCCCTATTGAACGGGCATGCATCTTGTCATCAACCATGTGGCCCAGCTTGAGCATATAGATCATACCCACCGTTGCCGGCTGGTCAAACCGCTCGCCTGTGCCGCCATCATAGAGATAGGTGGTTCCGTTCTTCGGAAGGCCTGCCTTCCCGGTGAGTTCATTGATCTCATCCTGCTGCGCACCGTCAAAGATGGGTGTTGAAAACTTCATTCCCAGCTCCTTGCCGGCCCATCCGAGAACAGTCTCGTAGATCTGGCCGAGGTTCATTCGCGAAGGCACACCAAGCGGGTTGAGAACAATATCTACAGGTGTACCGTCAGCCAGGAAAGGCATGTCTTCCTGCCTTACTATCTTGGCCACAATACCCTTGTTGCCATGGCGCCCGGCCATCTTGTCGCCAACCCTTATCTTGCGCTTCTTGGCGATATATACCTTGGCAAGCCTGACAATACCTGCGGGAAGCTCATCACCGATGGTAATGTTGTACCTCCTCCTCTTATAGACACCGTCAATCTCCTTGTACTTGATCACATAGTTGTGAAGAAGCTGCTTAATGCTGTCATTCTTCTTCTTGTCAGTGGTCCACTTGTTGGGATTGATGTTCATGTAATCAATCTCCTGGAGCTGCTTGAGGGTGAACTTTGCACCCTTGGGGATAATGTCTACATTGAGATAATCCTTTACTCCCTGTGATGTCTTGCCATTGACAAGGATAAAGATCTTGTCCACCAGCCTTGCCTTCAGCTCGTCAACCGACCTGTTGAAGTCAGCATCGATCTTGTCAAGCAGTGGTTTCTCGGCTGTCTTTGACTTGCGGTCTTTTATAGCCCTGGTAAACAGTTTCTTGTCTATGACAACACCCTCGAGTGACGGGCCGGCCTTGAGGGATGCATCCTTCACATCACCGGCCTTGTCGCCGAATATTGCCCTGAGGAGTTTTTCCTCGGGAGAAGGATCGGATTCGCCTTTGGGAGTGATCTTGCCGATGAGTATGTCACCGGGTTTGATATGTGCTCCGATGCGGATAAGTCCGTTCTCATCAAGATCCTTTGTTGCCTCCTCGCTGACGTTGGGTATGTCTGAGGTGAGTTCCTCCATCCCGCGCTTGGTGTCACGCACTTCAAGGAGGTATTCATCAATGTGAACCGAGGTGAAGATATCTTCCTGGACAACCTTCTCGCTTATCACGATGGCATCCTCGAAGTTGTAGCCCCTCCAGGGCATGAATGCCACCTTGAGGTTACGGCCGAGAGCCAGCTCGCCGCTCTTGGTGCCATAACCCTCCGTGAGCACCTGGCCCTTAACCACCTTTTCTCCCTTTCTGACGATGGGGATCAGGTTGATTGTGGTGTTCTGGTTGGTCTTGTGATACTTGGGAAGCAGGTAACGCTTAACGTCATCGTCAAAGCTGACGAACTTCTCTTCGTCTGTCCGGCTGTAGCGGACGACGATCTCGTTTGCGTCAACATATTCAACCACGCCGTCACCTTCAGCCACTATGAGGATTCGTGAGTCCTTGATCACCTGTTCTTCGAGTCCTGTGCCCACAATCGGGGCTTCGGGCCTTATCAGCGGCACCGCCTGGCGCATCATGTTCGATCCCATGAGCGCCCTGTTGGCGTCGTCATGCTCAAGGAAGGGGATCAGTGATGCTGCTATCGATGCTATCTGGTTCGGCGCAACGTCCATCATCTGCACTTTTGATATCTCCTCGAAGGGGTAGTCAGCCCCAAGCCTTGACTTGGCCCTGGGATTGACAAAGGTGCCGTCATCATTCACCGGCGCGTTGGCCTGTGCCACGGTGAGATGCTCCTCATCCTCCGCGGTAAGCCACTTCACATCATCATTGTTGAGGTTCACCCTGCCGTCATGTACGTCACGGTAGGGAGTCTCAATGAATCCGAGCTCATTGATGCGTGCATAGACGCACAGTGATGAAATAAGTCCGATGTTCGGTCCTTCAGGAGTTTCAATGGGACAGAGGCGGCCGTAGTGCGTGTAGTGCACGTCTCGGACCTCGAATCCTGCACGCTCACGTGACAGACCGCCGGGGCCGAGAGCCGAGAGACGGCGCTTGTGGGTTATCTCGGCAAGCGGGTTTGTCTGATCCATGAACTGCGACAACTGGTTAGTGCCGAAGAAGGAGTTGATGACTGACGAGAGTGTCTTCGAGTTGATCAGGTCAACAGGCGTGAAGACTTCGTTGTCACGTACATTCATTCGTTCGCGGATGGTACGTGCCATACGTGCCAGCCCCACGCTGAACTGTGCCGAGAGCTGCTCGCCCACTGTACGGACCCTCCTGTTGCTCAGGTGGTCGATATCGTCAACATCTGTCTTCGAGTTGATGAGTTCGATGAGATAATGAATTATTGCAATGATATCCTCTTTTGTGAGGATCCTGGTGTTCATATCAATGTTGAGGTTGAGCTTGCGGTTGATGCGGAATCGACCGACATCGCCCAGGTCATACCTCTTGTCAGAGAAGAACAGCTTTTCAATGATGTCACGTGCGGTAGCCTCATCCGGCGGCTCGGCATTGCGCAGCTGACGGTAGATATAGAGCACTGCCTCCTTCTCCGAGTTGCAGGGGTCTTTCTGCAGCGTATTGTATATAATGGCATAGTCAGAGAGGCTTACATCATCGCGGTGAAGCAGGATTGACCTGGCCCCTGAATCAACTATCAGGTCAATATGCTCATTTTCAATGATTGTTTCCCTGTCAAGAACCACCTCGTTACGTTCGATGGAGACCACCTCGCCGGTGTCCTCATCAACGAAATCCTCAATCCAGGTACGAAGCACCCTGGCCGCCAGCTTGCGGCCAACCAGCTTCCTGATGCTTGCCTTTGAGACCTTATGTTCCTCAGCGAGGTTGAATATCTCGAGAATATCCTTGTCGCTCTCAAAGCCGATAGCCCTGAGGAGTGTGGTGACAGGCAGCTTCTTCTTCCTGTCAATGTAGGCGTACATCACGTTATTGATGTCAGTGGCGAACTCTATCCATGAGCCCTTGAAGGGGATAATCCTTGCGGAGTAGAGTTTGGTGCCGTTGGCATGGATGCTCTGGCCGAAGAATACGCCGGGCGACCTGTGGAGCTGTGACACGACTACTCTTTCTGCGCCGTTGATGACAAACGTACCACGTTCCGTCATATATGGCAACACACCCAGGTAGACGTCCTGGATGACGGTGTCAAAATCCTCGTGCTCAGGATCGGTACAGTAAAGTTTCAGCTTTGCCTTGAGCGGTACGCTGAAGGTCAGCCCCCTCTCGATACACTCCTCTATGGTATATCTTGGAGGGTCAATTGAATAGTCCAGGAATTCAAGCACGAAGTTATTCCTGGTATCGGTAATGGGGAAGTTCTCCATGAAGACCTTTGAAAGGCCCTCTTTCCTCCTGTTCTCGGGTGTTGTTCCGAGTTGAAAGAACTCGGAAAAAGATTTTAATTGAATCTCAAGAAAATCAGGGTAATCAAGCTGATCTTTCTTGGATGCGAAACTAATTCGTTCTGTATTTCTTGAGGACATTGATGGTAGGATTAAGTGAACTTATGAAAAATGACAAAAAGGCTTAGCTCCGCCTGGTGGCGGAACTAAACCTGTAAACCCGGTAATCAGGTATAACTTATTTAAGTTCAACTTCAGCTCCTGATTCTTCCAATGTTTTCTTGATATTCTCAGCCTCTTCCTTTGATATACCCTCTTTCACAGGACCGGGAGCGGCATCAACAACAGCTTTTGCTTCTTTCAGGCCAAGGCCGGTAAGGTCCTTCACCAGCTTGACGATCTGAAGCTTCTGAGCGCCTGCACTCTTGAGGATAACATCAAACGAAGTCTTCTCGGCTGCTGCCGGGGCACCTTCGCCAGCTGCTGCGGGAGCTGCTACTGCAACTGCTGCTGCTGCAGGTTCAATGCCGTACTCTTCTTTCAGTATTTTTGCAAGCTCATTAACCTCTTTCACGGTTAAGTTCACCAACTCTTCTGCAAATTTCTTAAGATCTGCCATTTTTATAGGAATTTTTAATTTGATTAACTAATTGATTATTCTTTTTTTGACAGTGTTTCCAGAACACCATGGATTGTGGAACCTCCTGACTGCAGCGCGGAGATGACATTCTTCGCGGGTGACTGAAGGAGCATGATGATATCACCAATAAGTTCTTCCCTTGACTTGAGTGCCACGAGGGTCTCAAGGAGGTTGTCACCGGTGTAAATGGATGATTCCACGAATGCTCCCTTGATCAGGGGTTTCGGATGCGATTTGCGGAACTCCTGGATCAATTTGGCAGGAGTGTTTCCGCTATTCGAGAACATGACTGCAGTTGAGCCCTTAAGCATGGGGAACAATTCTCCGCACTCGAGGCCCGACTGCTCCAGGGCCCTTTTCAGGAGAGTGTTCTTCACGACAACCAGCTTGATCTGGTTCTCAAAACACTTCCTTCTGAGGTCACTGGTATCAGCAGCATTCAGCTCTGCAGTGTCAGTCAGGTAAAAGTGGCTGTACTCCTGCAGGGTAGCAGCCAGACTGTTAATTATATCGGCTTTTTCTTCTCTTCTCATAATCTCTGCATTAGTGCTTACGGTTAAACATCAAGGCTCCTGGGATCAACCTTCAGGCCCGGGCTCATTGTGCTCGAGAGGAAGATACTTCTGACGTATGTTCCTTTCGCTGACGCGGGTTTGAGCTTGTTGATCATAAAGAGGAATTCCCTTGCGTTTTCAACGATCTTATGAGGTTCGAAAGATACTTTCCCGATAGAAGCATGTACTATACCGGCTTTATCTACTTTAAAGTCGATTTTTCCCTGCTTAACCTCCTTTACAGCCTTACCGACCTCCATGGTTACCGTACCGCTTTTGGGGTTCGGCATGAGACCACGGGGACCGAGTATACGTCCCAGCTGACCTATCTTACCCATTACTGAGGGCATTGTAATAATGACATCAACATCTGTCCAGCCTGCCTTGATCTTTTCAATCCACTCATCAAGCCCCACGTGATCTGCGCCTGCTTCTCTTGCTTCAGCCTCCTTGTCGGGGGTTACCAGGGCGAGAACCCTGACCACCTTACCCGTGCCGTTAGGAAGGGAGACAACGCCACGAACCATCTGATTCGATTTGCGGGGGTCAATCCCAAGCCTGACGTCAATATCAACAGAGGCATCAAACTTTGTAGTAGTGATATCTTTTACCAATGCTGCCGCTTCTGACAAAGTATAGAGTTTGCCATGCTCAATTTTCGCAAGGGCAAACTTCTGATTCCTGGTAAGCTTAGCCATTTCTATTCACTTAATTTATTAATTACCGGGGAATGCGCCTGTTACGGCGATACCCATACTTCTGGCTGTCCCAGCCACCATCTTCATCGCGGATTCGAGGGTAAAGCAGTTCAGATCCTGCATTTTATCCTCAGCAATAGCCTTTACCTGATTCCATGTCACTGATGCCACCCTGGCACGGTTGGGCTCTGGTGAGCCTTTCTTTGCCTTTGAGGCTTCTATCAGCTGAACGGCAATGGGAGGGGTCTTTGTGACAAAATCAAATGACTTGTCGGTATACACGGTAATGATTACCGGGATGACCTTCCCCGCCTTGTCCTGTGTCCGGGCATTGAACTGTTTGCAAAACTCCATGATATTCACACCTTTGGAGCCCAGTGCGGGCCCAACGGGTGGAGATGGATTGGCTGCTCCGCCTTTAATCTGTAATTTGATTAATCCAGCAACTTCTTTTGCCATAAATTAAAAATTTGCATTGTTTATAGCGAGAGCATGACAGCCGCTTAAGGAAGCATTATAATTCACGGCCGTCAATTTCCTTAATTCCTCAATTTTCTTTCTCTACCTGCATGAAGCTGAGCTCGAGCGGGGTCTTGCGTCCGAAGATCTTGACCATTACCTTGAGCTTGCGCTTCTCTTCATTGACCTCTTCAATTACGCCGGTGAAGCTGTTGAAGGGGCCGTCTATTACTTTTACCGTCTCGCCCACCACGAACGGAACATTGAGTTCCTCCTCACTGGCTGCCAGTTCATCTACTTTTCCAAGAATGCGGTTGACCTCAGCCTTCCGCATTGGTATGGGCTCTCCTGACTGTGAGCCGAGGAATCCGAGCACGTTGGGGACATTCCTGAGGATGTGCGGTACCTCACCTACGAGTGCAGCCTCCACAATGACATATCCCGGGAAGAATGTACGCTCCTTGCTCACCTTTTTGCCCGAACGGATCTGGTAAACCTTCTCCATCGGTATCAGCACCTGCGAGATATAATCCTGCAGGTTACGGCGTGCAATTTCATTGTCAAGGTACTCCTTGACCTTTTTCTCCTTGCCGCCTATAGCCCGGAGCACATACCACTTCTTAACGTTTTCACTCATCTGTGACCGTTATGAATTTTAATATAACAGACCATATACAAAACCCATGACCTTGTCAAAAAAGAAGTCCATTGCCCAGATGACAATAGCCAGGATGACTGAGGTGATGAGTACAAGGGTTGCGCTACTCTGGAGTTCATTCCATGAAGGCCATGTCACCTTGTGCACGAGTTCATTATACGATTCTTTAAAGTATGTTCCTATCTTCATAACAAGAGTTCCGTTTAGCACGGGAGGAGAGACTCGAACTCCCGACACCTGGTTTTGGAGACCAGTGCTCTACCAACTGAGCTACACCCGTGTACATTTCAGATGGTAACCGTACACCTGTGCGCACGGTTACCATTTTACTTATATAGTATAAGGTCTTAGTTGAGGATCTCAACTACTGCGCCTGCACCAACAGTACGGCCGCCTTCGCGAATTGCGAAACGGAGACCCTTGTTGATTGCAACCGGGTAAATGAGCTCAACAGTGATTGTCACGTTATCACCGGGCATAACCATCTCAACGCCTTCCGGGAGCTTGATTTCGCCGGTAATGTCAAGGGTACGGAGATAGAACTGCGGACGGTAGCTGTTGTGGAACGGGGTATGACGACCGCCTTCCTCTTTCTTGAGAACGTAGACCTCTGCCTTGAACCTGGTATGGGGTGTTATTGAACCCGGTTTTGCAAGCACATGACCTCTCTTGATCTCTTTCTTGTCAACGCCGCGGAGGAGCAGACCAACGTTGTCACCTGCTTCACCCTGGTCAAGAATCTTGCGGAACATTTCAACTCCGGTGCAAACGGTCTTGCGCTTCTCTGAACCAAGGCCGACAATCTCAAGCTCGTCGCCGGTGTGAACGATACCGGTTTCGATACGGCCGGTAGCAACCGTACCACGGCCTGTGATTGAGAAGATATCTTCAACAGGCATCAGGAAAGGCTTCTCGTTGTCACGGGGAGGAATGGGGATGTATTCGTCAACTGCATCCATCAGTTCCATAACCTTCTCTTCCCACTTCGGTTCCTGGTTCATTGCACCGAGTGCTGAACCGCGGATGACGGGAGCATTGTCACCATCAAACTTGTAGAATGAGAGCAGATCACGCACTTCCATTTCAACGAGGTCAATAAGTTCCTCATCATCAACAAGGTCAACCTTGTTGAGGAAGACAACAATCCTCGGTACATTCACCTGGCGTGCCAGAAGGATATGTTCACGTGTCTGGGGCATCGGGCCGTCAGTGGCGGCAACAACGATGATGGCACCGTCCATCTGGGCAGCACCGGTAACCATGTTCTTCACATAGTCAGCGTGACCCGGACAGTCAACGTGTGCATAGTGACGGTTTGCCGTTGAATATTCAACGTGCGAAGTGTTGATGGTAATACCCCTTTCCTTTTCCTCCGGAGCATTGTCAATTGAATCAAAGTCCCTTATTTCCGAGAGACCCTTCTTTGCGAGAACCATCGTAATAGCAGCCGTCAGGGTGGTCTTGCCGTGGTCGACGTGACCGATCGTTCCGATGTTTACGTGTGGCTTCGACCTGTCAAATTTTTCTTTTGCCATAATAAAAGCTTATTAATTTAAACTTACATCCAAAATCGTTTGAGCCGATGATGAGAGTTGAACTCATGACCCCTTCCTTACCAAGGAAGTGCTCTACCCCTGAGCTACATCGGCATGCTGAGCGGGAGACGGAATTCGAATCCGCGGCCCTTAGCTTGGAAGGCTAATGCTCTGCCAACTGAGCTACTCCCGCTTATTATAGTTAACCGGCACACCGCTTTTTTTCTGAAAAAAAGAACGTTGCACTGTAGTAGTGGGGAGAGCAGGATTCGAACCTACGAAGTCATCAGACAACAGATTTACAGTCTGCCCCAGTTGGCCACTTTGGTATCTCCCCAACACTACAGCGCATGCCTGGTTAGACATACATGCCTCTCATACAATGAGCCGATGAAGGGATTCGAACCCTTGACCTGCAGATTACAAATCAGCTGCTCTGGCCAACTGAGCTACATCGGCATTTGAAAGAACGACCGATTTCTGAGAAATTACCCTCAAAAATCGGTTTGCAAATGTAGAAATTATAAATTCAAAACTCAAATTTATCTGAAGTTTTTTTGATGCCGGGGGATTACTCCCCGCGCATCTTTTCCTTCTGTTTGATTATCTGTTTCTTAAGAGCACTAACCACCAGGTCGGTCGCCTCCTCGAAAGTTTTACTCTGTTTGCGGGCAAAAAGCGGCCCCTTGGGATACTCTATCTTGATCTCCGTAATCTTGTTCTCCCTCTCATCATCTTTATCCAATCTCAGAAACACTTCGGCGCTGACAATGTCGTTACTTACCTGAGAAAGCTTTTTTACCTT
>ENA-UOWE01000220-UOWE01000220.1-activated-sludge-metagenome-genome-assembly--contig:-NODE-220-length-85288-cov-14.363955_pt1 | contig 85288 bp, 69 predicted proteins | sample MGYA00249841_ERZ761562 | MGnify/ENA primary metagenome ERZ761562 (study PRJEB28883, sample SAMN05720200) | activated sludge metagenome | isolation source: Anaerobic digester | place: Japan... | reverse complement strand
CACTGGCTCCATTACGGCGAAAATCGGTGGCTCCATTATGCCGATCATTGACAAATATGCTGTTTTTCTTTCTATAAAGAATCCGGCGAGACTCCAAGGATACGAAACGGCCTACCTCACACACCAGAAGGTGGCCGAAATGAAAGACAAGGGATACGACGGAACGGAATATGTTGATGAGAATGGAAACATCGCCGAGTATTCGGTGTTTGATTCTGAGGACATCAAATCCATATCCAACATCGGCACCTTCGATTCGAGCGCCAACATTCTGAAAGAGAACGAAGCACCCTACGGCGAGGAGGAGGACGATTCCTTCGACTTCGGCGCCAACATCGAGAGGGAAATCGAAGCGGATCCCGAGAAGCACATCTCCCTGGACTTCAAGGACCACCTGACCGGCTACATCGGCAGCCTCTACGATATGGTGGCCGCCGGCGAGCCGGGGAAGAGATTGGCGCTGGAAGGCATTATGAAGATGAAGCAAGGCAAAGAGAGGTCAATCAATGAAAAAGGTCTTGACATAATTGGGGGGCTGCTAAAGTATCACTATGACATACGATTTATTTAACCTGGGGCAAATGTGAGAGGCAAGGGGCCATGAATAGAAACAATGAGGGCAACAGACTGAAAGATGCGATAAGTTACGCCAAAAAGATCGAAGGGGAGGAAAAAATAAAAACACCCCACCGTTGAAATTTGGGGGTATATTTGGGGGTATGCAGGAAAAATGGAAAGTCAAATAGTGAATGAAGATAGGTGGATATGAAAAGAATGTGATAGACCCCGCCCCATGATATCAAGTACTTATGTAACTTTATCCCTCCGTGCTGAAAATCTCCGCTGGACCCCCAACAGATGTTAAACAGATGTTATCATTTGTGTAATGACGACAGGGCGCGCCGTTTTTTTTATCTCTCAGTCAGGCTGTTGCCGTCGCCTTTTTCAGTGCCTGTTTCAGGTTCCGCCACGGCGACACCTCGATGTTCCGGCGGGCCTGTGGTTGATTGCCACCGTAAATCAGCATCCCCTTTTCCACGCCGGATAACTTGAACCATCTATGCAGACCGGTAAAAAAGTCCTGGGTAACCGTCTGCCCGGATTTGATTTCCAGGGGCATTACCTTGCCGCCTTCATCGATGATCACGTCGATTTCGTTGCCCGTACTGTCCCGCCAAAAATAAAGATTAGTGGCAAGGCCTTGATTGTACTTGTCTTTTATCAGTTCTGATATTACCAGGGATTCAAAGAGTGGACCCCGCATGGGATGAATGGAGAGTTGTTCCGGGTTTTGAATGCCGAGGAGCCAGGCCGCCAGACCGGTGTCGAAGAAATAAAGTTTGGGGGTCTTGACGAGGCGTTTGTTGAAATTACGGTAATAAGGCATCAGCGTAAAGACAAGATAAGAGGCTTCCAGGACGGATAACCAGGATCGGGCCGTATTGTGGGTTATGCCGCAGTCGTTGGCTAAAGAAGACAAATTAAGCAACTGTCCGGTCCGGGCCGCGCACATGCGGACAAAACGCTGAAATGAGCTTAAATCACGAACATTGATCAATTGCCGGAGGTCGCGTTCGATATAGGTCATCATATATCCGGCATACCAGTTCGGCGGCGGAATGTTCCGGTCATAGACCGGCGGATACAGCCCCTTGAACAGTAAAACGTTCAGATCATCCGTCAGAATGCCGGCGGTCTCCAGTTCTTCCAGGGAAAAGGGCAACAACTGGATGATACCCGTTCGTCCTGCCAGGGACTGGCCGATTTTCGACAGCAGTCCGAACTGCTGGGAACCGGTGAGGATGAAGCGCCCCATTCGTCCATCGAGATCGACATTAGACTGAAGGTACGAGAAGAGGTGTGGGCATTTCTGCGCCTCATCCAGGATGGCGCCGTCACCGTAACGGGCCAGGAAGCCCCGGGGGTCCGCCGTTGCCTCTTCCAGATGATCAGGATCCTCAAAGGACACATAGGGCTTTTCCGGAAACGCCGCCCGGACCAGGGTCGTTTTTCCCGATTGCCGGGGTCCAGTTACGGTGGCTATCGGGTAATGCCTTGATAATTCTATAAGTGACTTGGATGCGTTACGAGGAATCATGGATTGAAATTACAATTTTTTTTGCAGATTGTAAATGAAATTTACAATCTGCAAAAAATGGCGCCGGGGTGCTGCACATATTTCTTTTTCAAGAGAACATTTTGATTTCCTGGAGAATTAGCTCCTTACGCCCATAGTTGCCCCACGGGAAGCCCCGGGGGTCCGCCGTTGCCTCTTCCAGATGATCAGGATCCTCAAAGGACACATAGGGCTTTTCCGGAAACGCCGCCCGGACCAGGGTCGTTTTTCCCGATTGCCGGGGTCCAGTTACGGTGGCTATCGGGTAATGCCTTGAAAATTATATAAGTGATGATGAACAGGGACGTGCGCAAGTCGAGAAGCAAAAGACAGTCGACTTTAGTTGCACGCACCATGGTAGAGGAGGAGCTGCGATTTCTGAACCGGCTGCTCGGCCAGCGGCCCAAGTGCATACCCCAGGCCCATACCGTCACGCTGATGAACAGCTTCACCAATGGCGACCGGGTCGGTTTCCAGGCCCCGGAGGGCGGGTGCTGGAAGGCGTCATGGTGCTGCGCCTTTACAAACAGACCATCAGTGTGGCCACCGACAACGGCCACCAGTGAAACGTTGCGTCCGGCCCGCCGGGTCGCTCTTGATCTCAACCTGGGCAATGAGTACGGCAGGGAAGACATTCTAAGCCAGGCCTATGAATACCCGATCAATAGATTCGCCGACCCGGCCGACGGGAAGGCCGGTAAATTCTGTACCACGGGCTTTGTGGTTGCGCTGATGATTCACATTGGCAAGGTACCGTCTGGTGAACCCATCTTGGCATTCGTTTCAAAGTTGATTAAGGTGCGGCAGTCGGTCAGAGATAACGCGTAAATTTTTGTGGCCAACTTTTCAGAGGCGTGCTAAAAAACGTTTCCACTTCCGACACTTGGGCCTTTATCACCTTGATAGGCCCCCTGGTATAAACTGGAAGCCTCCTGCTGAGGAAGTTGACCGAAGCCGCTCCGGGACAGGGTGCCACCCTGGCCGGCATGGGTCACTCGGGAAAAGGATATTCCCATGAAGGAAGGGAGGCGGCTGCTTTGTCTATTTGCCGGAGGAGAAGGAACCGTCCATGCCCCTTAACATCTACACCGGCAACCGTATGGAAAATCTGGTTGCCGCGCTTGCCGACCACTTGAAAGGAGCCGCCGCCCCGCTGACTCCGGAAACGATTGTTGTCCAGAGCAGGGGTATGCAGCGCTGGCTGGCAATGGAGCTCGCAAAACGTCTCGGTGTATGGGCCAACTGCACTTATCCCTTCCCGAATGCCATTGTTTGGAGATTGTTCAGCCTGGCGCTTCCGAATATTCCCGAGACGGCGCCCCCGTTCCCGGATGTTCTTGCCTGGAAGGTCATGAAAGTTTTGGGGCGAGGGCTGGAAGATGAGGGGTTTGCGGCCCTGCGACACTACCTGGCGGGAGACAGCGGCGGCCTGAAGCGCTATCAGCTTGCGAAACGGATTGCCGATGTCTTCGACCAGTATACCGTATTCCGCCCGGACATGGTGGCGGAATGGGAAACAGCAGGTTCCGCCGGCGGTGAATGCGGCTGGCAGGCCATCCTTTGGCGGGAGGTCGTGGCGGGCACCGAGGAGCGGCATCGGGGGCGTCTCAAGGAAGAATTCCGTCGTTATCTAATGACTGATGCTCCCCTGTCGAGTCCGCTGCCGGAACGTATTTCCGTCTTCGGCGTCTCCTATCTCCCGAAATATCACCTGGAGATCCTGGCGGCCGTCGCCCGGAAGACGGTGGTCAATCTCTATCTGTTGAGCCCCACCCGCGAGTACTGGTCCGACATCATGTCGCGACGGGAAAAGGCCCGCCTGCGTCCGGAAGAGAGCGCGTTGAGGGTGGAAGGCAATCCCCTCCTGGCCTCTCTGGGCAAACTCGGACGCGACTTTTCCGATATGGTCGTCGAACTGGCCGAGGGAACCGCCGCCGAGACAGATCTTTATGAAGAACCGGGGGAAGATTCGCTGCTCCATCAGATACAGTCCGATATCCTCAATCTGTCCGGCGCCGAAGAGGGCGTGGCCAGAGTTCCTCTAGACCGGGATGACCATTCTGTCCAAATCCATTCCTGCCACAGCCCGATGCGTGAGATCGAGGTGCTCCATGATCATATCCTGTCGTTCCTGGATAAAGAAAGTGATATCACCCCGCGGGACATCGTCGTAATGACGCCGGATATCGAGACTTACGCGCCTTATATCACCGCCGTATTCGACGGCGATCAGGATCCCTCGGTCAAGATACCATACTCCATTGCCGACCGGTGTCTCCGGAACGAGGGACGCATAGCACCGGTATTGTTGAAGCTCCTGGACCTGCCCGGCAGCAGATTCACCGCAGTTCTCTTATTCGACATCCTCGGCACGGTCCCGGTGAAAAAGAGGTTCGGACTTGGGGACGAAGATCTCGACATGATCCGGGGTTGGCTGGAAAATACATCGATCCGCTGGGGGATCGATGAACAGACCCGTATCCGCCTCGGCCTCCCCGCCTATCGTGAGAACTCGTGGCGGGCCGGTTTGGACCGGCTCCTCCTCGGCTATGCCATGACGGCCGAGGGGGAGCGCCTTTTTCTCGGCCTGCTGCCCTATGATGAGATTGAAGGCGCCCCTGCCCAAGTGCTGGGGAGGCTTATAGAGTTCGTGAATAAGATTGATGCTTTGGCGGATAATCTGTTAAAGCCGCGCCGTCTTGATGCGTGGCGGAGGGAGTTGCTTAAGATCCTCGATGATTTCATGGCTGCCGATGACGAGACGGCCCGCGAAATTGCGACCATCAATGCCACCCTCGCATTCATGGCCGAGCTGGGAGAACAGGCCGGTTTCGACGAGCAGGTGGAACTGAAGGTAGTGCGGGCATGGCTCACGGAACGTCTCGATCAGGAAGAAAAGGGGCTGGGATTCATGACCGGCGGTGTGACCTTCTGCGCCATGCTTCCGATGCGGAGCATCCCGTTCCGGGTCGTCGCCCTTATCGGGATGAACGACGGCGCCTTCCCGCGACGGAATCCCTCCCTCGGTTTCGACCTGATCGCCCGCAAACCCGAACGCGGAGACCGTTCCCTGCGAGACGAAGACCGCTATCTGTTCCTGGAAGCGATCCTTTCCGCCCGCGACTGCCTTTATATAAGCTATGTCGGCCGGAGCATCAAGGACAACAGCGAGCTGCCGCCGTCGGTCCTGGTAAGCGAACTGATTGATACCATTGACCGGGGCTTTACAGCGGCGGGGGAGGGGGGGCTCCCGGAAAGAATCGTCACCAGACACCCCCTTCAGGCCTTCAGTCGCCGCTATTTCAGTGACGCTTCCCCGTTGTTCAGCTATGCGAGCGATAATTATCAGGCCCTGCTTGCCAAGGAAGAAGGCCCCCGGGGGGCTGTGGAGTTTTTGACGGTCCCCCTTCCCGACCCCGGGGTGAAGGATGTCTCTTTATGGCAACTCGTCAGGTTCTTTGAAAACCCGGCGCGATATTTTTTGGAAAACAGGCTGAAAATACGGTGCGAAGATTTCTTGGCGCCGCTGGGGGAGCGGGAGCCGTTTTCCCTGGATGGGCTGACAGCCTATGAACTCAAGGAGGATCTGCTCGACATCGCCCTTGAGGGCGGTGATCCCCGTGATTTTCTCCCCGTCGCCCGGAGCCGGGGTATGATCCCGCCCGCCCGGCATGGAGAGATACTTTTTACCGGGGTATGCGTCGAGGTGGATCGCTTTGCCAAAAGAGTACAGAAAGGAGCGGAGGGGGAAAATCTCTTGCCTCCCCTGGATGTTGACCTTGCCATAGGTGATTTCCGATTGGACGGCCGACTCGACGGGATCCGGCCGTCCCGGATGATCCGTTACCGGTGTGCGAAGCTGAAGGCGAAAGATGTCCTGCGCGGCTGGATCGAGCACCTCGCCCTCAATGCCGTCTCCGCCCCAGGTTATCCCCGGCAGACATTGCTGATCATGATGGATCAAACCGTGGCCTTCGCACCGGTGGATGATTCCCGGGCCGTCCTCGAGACCTTCCTGGCCATGTATGGCAAGGGTTTGACCTTGCCGCTCCGTTTTTTCCCCGCCGCCGCCCTGGCCTATGCCGAAGATCAGAAATGGGACCTCAAGAAGGCCTATCGGGAGTGGGAGGATGGCTACAATATCCCCGGAGAAGGCCGGGACCCGTATTTCCGGCTCTGCTTCGGCCGGGATCCATTCAACGAGGAATTCGAGTCTGTCGCCCGAACATTGCTCGTGTCACTGGTCAGGCATCGGACAAGGCATAAGACATGATCGAACTGGACCATCTGAACATCGACCTTGCAGGGGTCAACCTGATCGAGGCCAGTGCCGGCACGGGGAAAACTTACGCTATCGCCGGGCTGTATCTGCGCCTGCTGATCGAGAAAGACCTCCTGCCGGAGCAGATTCTCGTGGTAACCTTCACCGAGGCGGCCACGAAGGAATTGCGGAGCCGGATCCGCGGCCGGATCAGGAAAGCCATAGCGGTCGCCGACGGGGAATCCTCGGAAGACACCTTTATCAAAGACCTTCTGAACAATGTCAACGGTCGTGGTCCCGGCGGTAAGGTGGTACGGCAAAAGCTCGATCGGGCGCTCAATGCCTTCGATACGGCGTCGATCTTCACCATTCACGGTTTCTGTCTGGGTGCCATCAAGGAAAACGCCTTCGAAAGCGGCTCGCTTTACGATACGGAGTTGATTACCGACCAGAAGGAATATCTCCAGGAAGTCGTGGATGATTTCTGGAGAAGCAGGTTCTTCAACGAATCGGCGCCGCTTTTGAAATACGCGCTGGATAAAGGGTTTTCGCCGGCAGGGTTCGTCGAATTTCTCGCCGGGATGTTGTCCAACCCCAAACTGGAGATCATCCCCGCCTACAGACGGGAAGAGATCGCGGCCATGGAAGAGAATTGCCGTCTTGCCTTTGCGGAACTGCGTCTCATATGGCAGGACAGCCGGGACGAAATCGAGGAAATCATCAGGAATGACAAGGGACTTAGCAGGGACATGAAATTTTATCGTTCCGACCTTCTCCCCGGTCTGTTTGCCGAAATGGATTCCTTCGCGGCAGGGGATGATCCGTTTCATCTGTTCCCCACCTTTGAAAAATTTACTGTCACCGGCCTCGCCAAAGGGACGAAAGCTTCCGGAAAAACACCGACGCACCAATTTTTTTCCTGCTGCGAGACCTTGCTGTGTCATGTCGGACAGCGTATTCTGGCCCTGCATTGGGAACTGATCACCTTCTGCCGGGAACGTCTCGCCGAAAAAAAGAAAGAGACCAACATCCGCTTCTATGAAGATCTCCTGAACGATCTTTATCTGGCGCTTTCCGGAGAAAACGGTGCCGCCCTGGCCGGCAGACTGCGGGAGCGATACCAAGCCGCCCTCATCGATGAATTCCAGGACACCGATCCGGTCCAGTATGACATCTTCCGGAAGATCTTTGGCGTGACGGACCACCCCCTTTTTCTGATCGGCGACCCGAAACAGTCGATCTACAGCTTCCGGGGTGCCGACATCTTCGCTTACCTGCAGGCTTCCGAGGACGTGACGGCGGCAAGGCGTTTCACCCTGACCGCCAACTGGCGTTCCACTCCCGGGCTTCTCGAGGCCTTCAACATCATCTTCGGCAGCATAACAAGGCCGTTTGTTTTCGACCGGATTGTCTACCACCCTGTAAAACCAGGAAAGAGCCAGGCCGATGAATTATTGGATACCGCAGACAGTGACCAGGCGCCCTTCCGTATCTGGTACCTGCCCGGGGAGGAACAGGGCAAACCGATAAAGGTGACCAGGGCCCATGAAATCATACCTCCCGCCGTCGCTGCTGAAATCTTCCGGCTCCTTGAGAGGGGCAAGGCAGGGAAGGCAACCATCGGGGGGCGCCCCCTCGTCCCCGGCGACATCGCCGTTATCGTCCGCTTTCACCGCCAGGCCGATTATATCTTGGAAGCGCTCCGTCAGCGGGGTATCCCCGCCGTGGTTAAGAGCGACAAGAGTGTATTTGCCGGTGCAGAGGCGAAGGAACTCTGTACGCTCCTCAGCGCCCTTGCCGATCCCGGCAACGAGACAAAGGTTCGGGCCGCCCTCGTCACCGGCATCATCGGCCGCTCGGGAGACGATATCGCCCGTCTTCTCGACGATGAAGCGGGATGGGAAGACTGCCTGGAGTCGTTCCGGGCCTACCATCAGACCTGGCGCCGCCGGGGGTTCATGGTCATGGCCCTCTCCCTGCTGGCCGGGGAGGGGATCAGGGGCCGGCTGCTCCGGAGAATTGACGGGGAGCGGTGTCTTACCAACCTCCTGCACTGCCTGGAGATCCTTCACCGCACGGAACAAGGACAAAAACTCGGCATGGAAGGTCTGGTGACGTGGTTCCGGGAGCGGGTCAGCGTCGAGGAAGAAGGCGAAGAATATGAGATCCGCCTGGAAACGGACGAGAAGGCGGTCCAGATACTTACGGTTCACGCCGGCAAAGGCCTCGAGTATCCCGTTGTCTTTTGCCCTTTCCTCTGGGGCGGGGTCAAGGAAACCGGTCGGGTGGCGACTTTTCATGACAACTTCAGGATGGTCAAGGATTTCGGCTCTCCCGGTATGGACAGGAATCGGATCCGGGCACGCACGGAAGAACTGGCCGAGAATCTCCGTCTTCTCTATGTGGCCGTTACCCGGGCCAAATACCGCTGCTATCTCTGTACCGGAAACATTACCAGAAAAGGCGAACCGGAGGCTTCATCCCTGGCCTATATGTTTCATTCTTCCGAGGGAACGCGGATGTCCCATGACCCCGTCGGCGAATTGGCCCGGGAAATTAAAACGATGAGTGAAAAAACCATGCGGGATCAACTGCAGGCGCTCAGGGAAAAGGCATCGGAAGTGATTTCCATCGCCCCGCTGCCGGAAGCTGATGTTGCCGGTCGTTATGCCCCGGTGCGGGATGACGGTGAGATCAGGAGCGGCAAAAGATTTACGGGTGCCGTCGTCAGGGACTGGCGGGTCGCGAGTTTCTCTTCGTTTGCCGCCGGTGAGGAACCGGCGGGAGAACTTCCGGACCGGGACGAGATCGGCACCGGAGATGCCGGCGGGGAAGAAAGAAATATTGAGAGGACGGAGGATGGCACCATCTTTACCTTCCCCCGGGGGACGCAGGCCGGCATATTTTTCCATGAGATCTTCGAAAAGCTGAATTATGCCGCACCTTCTCGGGAGGCGGTCGGCTCCCTGGTGGAGAAGACAATGGCCAAACACGGTTACGATAGAACATGGTTTCCCGCGGTCTGCGCCATGGTGAACGACGTCCTGGCCACGGAGTTGTCCACGCCGACGGGGATTTGCACTCTGGGCGGTCTCGCACCGGGTAGCTGGGTGCCTGAACTTGAATTTTTCCTGCCTCTCAAATACATCACCGCGCCGCGACTGGGCGACTGCATGCGCAACTGGGGGGTAAGCTGGGAAGCCGCGGACATGAAACGGATCTGTTCCACGCTGAAATTCCAGCCGGTGCGGGGGATGCTCAGGGGGTTCATGGATCTCGTCTTTGAGCAGGAGGGCAGGTTTTATATCCTGGACTGGAAATCCAATCACCTGGGCTACCGACCGGAGGACTATGGACGGGAGGCCATACGGGAAGAAATGATACGCCATCTTTACCCGCTTCAATATCTCCTCTACACGGTGGCGCTTCACCGGTTCCTGTCCCTGCGCGTCCGGGGATACGATTACGCAACCCATTTCGGCGGCGTGATTTATGTGTTTCTCCGCGGCGTCGGTACGCGACGCTCCGAGGAGTTCGGTTTTTTTCGGGACAACCCCCCCCGGGATCTTATCGAAGCGATGACGGAGATCCTGGTGCATGTCGAAGAAAAAGGCGGCGGCAATGGCTTATGAACTGACTCCTCTGGATCGGCATTTTGCCGACTTCATCGTCAGGGAAGGCGGCGGGAAGGGCAAGACAGCAAAAACGGTGGTGGCGCTGCTGAGCCATCTGGTGGGGAAAGGGCACATCTGTCTGAACTTGACGGCCGTCGCCGGCAGCGAGGTTATGATCGACAACAACAGGATCCGCCTCCCGGAAGGGAAAGAACTTCAAGACGTCCTGACGGCGATCCCGGCCGTGGGCGTTCCGGGAGAATTCCGGCCCCTGATCTTGGCCGCCGGGGAGCGACTCTATCTTTACCGTTACTGGAAGTACGAGCGGGACCTTGTGGAAGTCATCCTGAAAAAGACGGCGCTGCCCGAACCAAAGCACGAGGAAGCGCTTTTGGCCGATGATCTGAGGAGGCTTTTCCCCTCCCCGGCGGGAAAATCTTCGGCGGGACAGAAAATTGCGGCCCTGGCGGCGTTGCGAAAGCGCTTCCTCGTAGTATCCGGCGGTCCCGGAACCGGGAAGACCGCAACGGTAATCAGAATCATGGCCCTCCTCCTCTCCCGGGAAGGGCCGTTACGGATGGCCCTGGCGGCGCCGACGGGCAAGGCGGCGATGCGTCTCCGGGAAGCCGTTCTCGCCATGAAGTCAACGCTGGCCTGCGAGGATGTCATCAAGGCACAGATTCCTCATGACACCACGACGATCCACCGCCTTCTCGGAGCCACCCGCGATGCGACGCGCGTTCGTTATAATCAAGGTCATCCCCTGCCGCACGAGGTGGTGATAATCGATGAGGCATCCATGGTTGCCCTGCCGTTAATGGCCAAACTCGCCGTCGCCGTGAAGCCGGATTCCCGGCTGATTCTCATGGGGGACAAGAACCAGCTTGCCTCGGTGGAAGCCGGAGCGGTCTTGGGAGATATCTGTGGCGAAGGGCGGGCCGAGATCTTTTCCCCGACATTCAGCGCCCTGTGTGAACGCCTCACCGGCGGAAAGATCGCCGTCGCGGCGTCCGGCAGGGATAAATACCCTCTCTGCGATTCGCTGGTCTTCTTGAAGGAAAACTATCGTTTTCCCGCGGACGGCGGTATCGGAGCTGCGGCAAGTGCAGTCAACGACGGGAACGGAAGGGAGGCCGTGGCCATATTCAAGGACAAAGCCTATCCGGAAATTGCCTGGCATGAAACCCCGCCGCCGGAGCGTCTCAGAAAGTCCATTGCGGCGGAGGTCATCGCCGGCTACGGCCCATATTTGCGGGCCGGGACCCCTGAAGAGGCCCTCCGGCTTTTCGACACGTTCCGGTTCCTCTGCGCCATGAACGAGGGGCCGTACGGGGTGGCGGGCCTCAACGGCGCCATCGAGAGGATCCTGGCCGCCGCCGACCTTATCGATCTGCAAAAGCGCTGGTACCAAGGCCGGCCGGTGATGATAACGGTTAACGACTATAACATGGAACTGTTCAACGGCGATGTCGGCATCACTTTCCCCGACCTGACCGGTGACGGGAAAATCCGCGTATTTTTTCCCTCCCCGGCGGGCGGTATCCGTAAGGTATCCCCGTTGCGTCTCCCGGCGCACGAAACGGTCTATGCCATGACCATTCACAAGAGTCAGGGGTCGGAATACGATCGGATTCACATGATCTTTCCCGACAACGATTCCGAATTCGTGACGAGGGAACTGATCTATACCGGTATTACCAGGGCAAAGGAAAAGGTTGACATCTGGGGAACTGAGGAGGCGCTGGTCAAGGCGATTGCGAAAAAAACGGAACGTAGCTCGGGCCTGAGAGCAGCACTGTGGCCGTAAGGGGCTCACCGGGCAATTGTGTCCGCGGCCGGGGTGCCGGTAAGGCATGAGAGCGTCGCGATGTCCCCGGTCAGCCCAGGATCTCCCTGATTTTCCGGGAGAGTTTTTCCGGGTGAAACGGTTTCTGAAGAAAACCGTTTCACCCCCTATCCAGGATCTGCCGTACCTGGGTGTTGATATTATAGCCGCTGGTCAGAAGCACAGGGACATCCGGATTTATTTCTCTCAGCAGGTCGAAGGTTTCGCCGCCCGAAATCCCCGGCATGATCATATCCGGCATGATCAGGTCAATCCGGCCTTTATTCTCCATATAGACGGCAACGGCCTCCTGCCCGCTTTCGACCTTCTAGACTCTGTACCCCATGGCTTCCACCAGCTCTCCCGTAACTTCCCGGTTCAGGTCTTCGTCGTCCACGATGAGGATGGTTTCCGTTCCCGTCAGTATCTCCTGCTCCTCCGCCTTGACAGTGTCGACTATTTTTGTCGATGCGGGCAGATAGATGTTGAAGGTTGCGCCCTCCCCGGGTTCGCTGACGACATCTATCGCCCCTTCGTGTCCTTTGATGATGGTGTAGACCGTCGTCAGACCCAGGCCTGTTCCTCCCTCCTTGCCCTTAGTCGTGAAGAACGGGTCGAAGATCTGTACTTTTGTCTGGGCATCCATGCCGCTGCGGGCTCCCCGGTCGGAGCATTTCTCGTGTTTACATAAGCGAGGAAATGGGTTAAGATCACGGCCGTTGACTGGAACCACGTAATGGAAAACAAAGAACTATCCGATAACATTAAGCAATACTGTCGAGAGTCCGGGGCGGACATCGTTGGAATAGCGCCCGTCGACCGGTGGGCAGAAGAAGGGATCGTGCCCCCGGATTTTCGTCCTCAGGGCATCTGGGCGCCGGCCCGCACCGTCATCGTCATGGGGTTGGGCATGCCCCTGCCTATCGTGGAAACGACGCCGTCGGTCCTGCACATGGAGTTGTACAAGACCGTCAATATCAAGCTCGACGCCCTGGCTTACGACGTTACCCGTCATCTGAACCGAATGGGTCATGCGGCCACCTTCTTCAGCCGCGACGGCTACGGCAGCCTCCAGGCCCTCCGCCGCTGGCCGGGGGCCGCTTTCGGACATGTCCTGGCGGCCAGGTACGCAGGCCTGGGAACCATCGGCCGGAGTCACTGTCTCTTGACACCGGAATTCGGACCCCGGGTCCGTTTCGTCTCTGTTTTTACCGCCGCCGTTTTGTCCCCCGATCCCCTGTGGGAGAAAGAGCTCTGCATCAAGTGCGAGGCCTGTGTGAAGTGCTGCCCGAAAGAAGCCCTGCGATCCCGGGACGACCGCATCCCGGGCGACTATGATAAAGAGGCCTGCCTGGACATGGCGGAAGAAGTTACCCGACAGCGTCGTTATCCCTGCGGAATCTGCACCAAGGTGTGTCCCATCGGTGCCGACCGCAAACTTTACCGCCAGCAGGGTATCGGGAAGAAATATCTTCGGGAAAAAGAAGCCCTTGCCGGCGATCCGGACCATCCGGATTACCGTTCCTGGCAGCATATCCGACGTTACGGTGCCAAAAATCCCTGAATTTATCCGCCCGTGCGGGAGATAAAACTGAAGAGTGAAAAAGTGATGGATAACAAGCGAACGATTCCGGAGAGATTTTTTTTAGCCACAGGATAGGAGTGGTGTAAATGCACAAGGATTTTGAAATGTTCTGCCGGCGGTTCGGGGCAGTGGCGGCGGGGAATGCCGATGCCGCTGCCGTGGTGAGCGAGGGCATTCCCCTGGTAAGGGAACTGGTTTCCTCGGATCTCTGGTGGCGTGATTTTGTCAGGGAAGCCCTGGTGGGCAGATCCTGGTTCCAACAGCATCCACCAACCCTGTGGCCCAACGAGATGACCCTCTACCGGAGCCCCGACCAGTCTTTTCTCGTTTTGGCTTACATCTGGGAGCCCCATTCCGTGGATACGATTCATGACCACGGTTCCTGGGGGATTGTGGGCAGCTTTGTCAATGACATCCGGGAGGTCAAATATCGCCGTCTCGATGACGGCTCCACCGCCGGTCACGCGGAACTCGAGGAGACCCTGGATCAGGTGTTGCGTCCGGGGGAAATAACCACCGTCTTCCCCCTGGACGAAGGTATCCATCACATGGAGAACGTAGCCGAGACTATGGCGGTCACGATCAACGTCTATGGCCGTTCGGTGCGGCGCGGCTACCTGCGTTTCTTCGACCGGGAAAGGAATACGGTCCGGAGGGTCTATCCGCCGCGGACCTTCAGGGAGGTCCTGATGGTCCGGACCCTCGGCGTCATGGGGGGGGCCGGGGATATCCTGGAGGAGGCCCTGAGGCAGCCGCTGCCCGACTATGTGCGGGAGGAGTACCTGGCGGCCCTGAAATGAACCTCCCCGCGCTTACGGGAAAGAGGATCGACATCACGTGGGGAGACAGGTCGTCGAAGGCGGCCGCCGGAGGGTGAGGCGCAAAGACGGCGAGGAGAATGCCCTGCCGGGGTGAGGACCGGGGGGGCTGCGGTGCGGTGTCTGAATGGAACCCCGATTCCCGGGGTGCTAGCGGGGCGGGATGCCCCCGCCGGGGCATGTATCCGGGATAGAGGCACCGCCCCCGGAGGAATGAACCAGAAATGGAGCGATGATGATCAGCACCGGCATAACGGAACTTTTCGGGATACGCTACCCCATAGTACAGGGCGGCATGATCTGGGTCAGCGGCTGGCGCCTGGCGGCTGCGGTTGCAGACGCGGGCGCCCTGGGCCTGATCGGTGCCGGCTCAATGACGCCGGAATTGCTTCGGGAGCATATCCGCAAGATCAAAAATAGAGAAGTCAATGGCGTCTGGGGGGTGAATCTCCCGATTTTCTTTCAATATGCCGAAGAGATGGCGGACATAATCCTGGCGGAGGATGTCCGGGTGGTCTTCACCTCCGGCGGTTCTCCCCGTAAATTCACCTCCCGCTTCAAGGAGCGCGGGATCAAGGTGGCCCATGTCACGGCAACGCCGGACCTGGCCGTTAAATGTGAGGAGGCCGGCGTAGACGCCGTGGTGGTGGAGGGATTCGAGGCGGGCGGGCATAACGGTCGTGACGAATTGACGACCATGGTCCTTGTCCCCCAGACCGTCGATGCCGTGAAGATTCCTGTCCTTGCTGCGGGGGGGATATTTGACGGCCGGGGAATGGCCGCCGCACTCGCCATGGGGGCGGCGGGAGTCCAGATCGGCACCCGTTTTGCGGCCACCCTGGAGTCCAGTGCCCATGAAAATTTCAAGCGGATGATACTGGCGGCTTCCCCTACGGACACCTTTCTCATCCTCCGCAAGTTGATCCCGGCCCGGGTAATCAAAAATACCTGGTATGAAAGGGTTTGGGAAGCGGAAAACCGGGGGGCCTCCCCGGAGGATCTGCTTCGGATAATCGGAGAAAAAAGAACAAAAACAGGAATGTTCGACGGAGATTTGCAAGAAGGGGAGCTGCAGATCGGTCAGGCCGCCGGGGCTATCAGAGACCTCCCCGCCGCCGGGGACGTTGTGATGGCCATAGCACGGGATTGTGAACGGATCATTGCGGAAATGCCGGGAAGGCTCATGCGGGATAAGTGAGCGGCCGCTGTGTGCGTTGCCGGGACCGGGACGGGAGCGGTGCGGCGGGCGGCGACAAGGGACGCCGGCAAGATACGGCCTCCCGATAATTGAGGTGGAAAGCAGTTGCAAAAAGTGGGGATCGTTGCCAATACGGCGAAGGAACAGGCCGGACAGGTAAGCAAAAAACTGATGGATTGGTGCCTCGGGCACGGAATCGAGGTGTATCTGGACAAGGGCATCGCCGCGGCTATCGACGCCGGTCCCGGTTATGACCGCCGGCAACTGGCGGCCCGGGCGGATATTATCGCCGTCTTCGGCGGCGACGGGACCATGCTGAGGACGGCCCGGGCGGTGCGGGAATTCGCCGTCCCCATTGTGGGGATAAATCTGGGGGGGTTCGGTTATCTTACCGAGGTGAATCTCAACGAGATGATCGATGCCTTCGAGATCTTCCGCCGTCGGGGGTTTCAAACGGAAAAAAGGATGATGCTCGATATCGCCATGGAGAGCGGCGGTGAGGTGGTCAAGAAGAGGACCGTCCTGAACGACGTCGTGATAAACCGGGGTAACCTCTCCCGCATCGTGGAGATGGAAACATCCGTGGACGGCCGTTACCTGAATACCTTCAAGGCGGATGGACTGATCGTTTCCACCCCCACGGGCTCCACGGCCTATTCCCTTTCCGCGGGGGGGCCCATCGTCTTTCCCCAGCATGATTCGATAATTATCAATCCCATCTGTCCCCACACCCTGACAAACCGCCCGGTCATCATCCCCGGAGACGTCATCATCCGGGTGACGCTCTGGTCCAAGGAGCAAGGGGCCACGGTGACCCTTGACGGTCAGATCTTTCATACCCTGAAGCCGGGAGATGTCATGACGGTACGTAAATCCGCACATGTGACCCTGCTTGTCGCCTCCCCTCATCGCGATTACCTGGAAATCCTGCGCTCCAAGCTCGGGTGGCGTGGTTTGACGGCGGGTATGAGCCGCCCGGACGGAGATGATGCAGACCCTCTAAAATAAAGACATCTTGATGAGCAGATGTTAGCCGAATTGAGCATCAGAAATTTCGCCATCATCGAGGCGCTGGACATAACCTTCAGCAGCGGCGTGAATGTCCTCACCGGCGAGACGGGGGCCGGAAAATCCATCATCATGGGAGCGGTCGCTCTCCTGTTGGGGGACCGGGCTTCCGTGGACATGATCCGTTCCACCGCCGACACGGCCACCGTGGAAGCCCGCTTTCTTATCTCCGATCAGGACGGAATCCGTGCCCGGCTGGCGGATTGGGGGCTGGACGCCGGTGAAGAAATGGTGGTGCGACGGGTCATTTCCCGGGGGGGTAAGAATCGGGCTTACATCAACGGCAATCTCGCCAGCCTGACCATGCTCGCCCAGGTGGGAGAATCGCTCCTCAATATCTGCAGCCAGCATGAGCACCAGATCCTTCTCAAGGAGGACAATCATCTCGATATCCTCGATGCCTTCGGAGGTCTTCAGGGATTGCGCGGCGATTATGAAGACCTTTATAGCCGCTTTCAGGAACTCAATGAGCGGCGGCGAACCCTGGAGATCAGGCAGCGGCAGAAGGAAGAGCGGGAGGATTTTCTCCGTTTTCAAAATGCCGAGATCGAGGCTGCGGCCCTTGAGCCCGGGGAGGATGTCCGTCTGGCGGAGGAAAGAGAGATCCTCACAAATATCAGGAAGCTTACGGATCATGCGGTCGCGGCGCACGAGATCCTCTACGGACGGGAAAGTTCCCTCCTGGAGGAATTGAAAATCGTCAGAAATGCCGTCGGGGAGATAAAAAAGATCGATCCCCGTCTTGACGTGACGATCGAGGAACTGGACGACGTTTACTACCGTCTGGAGGACGCGGCCTATACGCTGCGGGATTATGCCCAGGGCCTGGTTGTTGATGACCGGCGGCTGGAAGAGATCGAAGAGCGGATCGAACTGCTCAACAAGCTGAAGCGCAAGCATGGAGGTACCCTGGCGGCGGTGCTGGCAAAGAAAGAAGCCCTGGAGCGGGAACTGGAAGGCATCGCTTCCCTGGGCATGGAAAGCGAGGAATTAGAGGCGACTATAAGAACCGTCCGTAAGGATTTGGAGGCAAAGGCCGACGTGTTGTCGGCGGCCCGGCGCGTCGCCGCCGGACAGTTGCGGGAGGAAATAGAACGGGAGATCCACGCCCTGAGAATGAATGCGGCGGTTTTTACGGTGGTCTTCCAGGAGCGGGACAACCGGGAGGACATCTACACCCCCCGGGGGATCGACTGCCTGGAGTTCCATCTGTCGGCGAATCCCGGGGAAGCCCCCAAACCCCTTTCCCGGGTGGCCTCGGGGGGCGAGCTGTCGCGGTTGATCCTCGCCATGAAAAATGTCCTGGCCCGCACCGGTTCCGTGGGGACGATGGTCTTTGACGAAGTGGACAGCGGTATCGGCGGCGCGACGGCGGAGATCGTCGGGAAAAAGATCCGGGCGGCGGCGGAGCGTCACCAGGTCCTTTGCATAACCCATTTACCCCAGATCGCCTGTTACGGTGACCGGCACTACCTGGTCACAAAACATATCGACGGGGAGCGGACGGAGACGCAGGTCCGGGAACTGGGCGAAGAGGCCCGTGTCGAGGAAATCGCCCGGATGCTCAGCGGTCTGGAAATCACCGCGACGACAAAAAAACATGCCCGGGAGATGCTCGCCCGTGCCCAAAGGAGCGAATGATGCTGCGGAAAGCCAGAATCGGCGATGTCAAGACCATTCACAAAATGATCAATGTCTCGGCGAGCAAGGAGGAGATCCTGCCCAGGTCCCTCATGGATATCTACAGCAGCCTCCGGGATTTCTTTGTCTACTATGACGACCGCGAACAGGTTGTCGCCGGCATATGCGCCATGAGCATCATCTGGGAAAATCTTGCCGAGGTCCGTTCCCTTTATGTCGATGAGGCCTTTCGGCGGCGGGGCATCGGCAGGATCCTGGTGGAGGCCTGTATATCGGAGGCGATAACCCTGGAGCTGTTCCGGATCTTTACCCTCACCTACAAGAAGGAATTCTTTCAGCAGGTCGGATTTCACACCGTGGACCGCTCTTCTCTGTCGGAGAAGATCTGGACGGACTGCTTCCGATGCCCGAAATACCCCGAATACTGCGATGAAGTGGCGATGATCATCGAGCTATGAAGATGATGCCCTGCCGCCTCCCCCTGGCGATTCTTCTCCTCATGGTGCTGTTTCTCACCACCTGCCGGCCCGCACCGGGAATTCGTCTCCAGCCGGAGCAGGCGCCCGTTCCGGTTCCCTTCCCGATGAGAACGGCGGAGACGTTCCCGGATGACCTCGATCTTGTCTCCCTGGAAAAGGCGCTCACCGCCAGCGTCCGTTACTACCGGAACCAGGGGGCTTTCGGATCCCACTGTTACCGGAGCCGCTGTTACAATTCCCGGGAAATGATCGCCGGGCTGGAGCGTTTTCTGCAGATCATGAAGAGCGATTTGCCGGCGGCGGCGAAGGAAGCAGCCATCCGGGAAGATTTCGAGCTTGTCGAGGCCGGAGACAGTGACGAAGACTCGGTCTTGGTCACAGGTTATTATGAACCGGTCCTCAACGGCAGTCTCGAGCGGACGGAGCGGTTCCGTTATCCCCTCTACAAACCTCCGGAAGAAACCGTGGTGGTGCGCCTGGACGAGTTTGGGGAAAAATGCGGCCCGGGAAGACTGATCGGCAGACTGGTTGAGGGCGAAGTGCTTCCCCATTATACCCGCCGGGAGATCGACAGCGAGGGGGCCCTGGCCGGCCGGGGATTGGAAATCGCCTGGGTTGACGATCCCGTAGCCCTTTTTTCCCTCCATATCCAGGGTTCGGGAAAGCTCCGCCTGGCGGACGGTCGGTTGATGGCGGTCAACTTCGCCCAGTCCAACGGGCGGCCGTTTCGCGGTTTGACCGAAATGATGGCCGCCCGGGGTCTTTTGGGAGAGGGGGGCAGATCCTACGAGGAGATGAAGCGGGTGCTCAACGAACGGGTGGCGGAGCGTCAGGAACTCATGAACTACAATGAAAGGTACATCTTCTTCCGCTTCGTTTCGGAAGGCCCCATCGGGGCCTTGGGATTCCCCCTGGTGCCGGGAAGGTCCATCGCCACCGACCTTACCCTCTATCCCAAGGGGGCCCTGGCGGTGATCCGGACACGCAAGCCCGTCTTCGATACCGACGGCCGGATCGTGTCTTGGCAGTCCTTTACCCGCTTCGTTCTCAATCAAGACACCGGTGCGGCGATCAAAGGCCCGGGGAGAGTGGATCTGTTCTGCGGCCAAGGTCCGGCGGCGGAAAGGGCCGCCGGAGCCATGAAGGAAAAGGGCCGGCTGACCTTTCTCCTGTTGAAGACCGGGAGATAACGGGCGAAGCCCGTATGCGGCACGGCAACACGAGAATACCGTTATAACCAGATCAGTCCGCTTTCTTCAGGGACTATGAGGGGGCGGTGCCGCGATCGCCCTTCCCAGGGACCATTTTTGGTACAAAGCGTCCAATTCGCCGCTTTTTTTCATATTATTCAAGGCCTTGTTGAATGGCTCCTTCAGCTCCCCGCGGGCGGGATTGAAAGCGATGGCATACTCTTCCCGGTTCAGCACGGCGGCGATCCTGCCGTTGGGGAACACGCCTTGCGCCAACTGGTATTCAAGGACCGGCAGATCGTCGATCAATACATCCAGCGCTCCCAGATTGAAGGCCATGATCAGATCGCTCTTCCCAATGAATCCGTAGACATGGGCATGAGCGAGCTTCGCGGCATAGCTTTCCGCCGTCGATCCCTTGAAAACCCCCACCTTTTTCCCTGCCAGGTCGCTGACGTCCCCAATGGCGGTGCTCTTCCCGACCAGAAGGGCCAGGCCGGCATCGCTGAGATACGGCTGACCGAAGACAACGATTTTCCGGCGCTCTTCGGTCACGGATATGGAGGCGATAGCCGCATCGACGTTACGATTCCGCAAGGCATCCATGATATTGTCAAAGGGGATCGGGACATATACGGCCTTGAAGCCGGCCTTTCTTGCCAGCTCATTCATCAGCTCGATATCGAAACCCGACAAATGCCCTTTTTCGTAGTATGCGAAAGGCACCAGGGAAGGTTCCGTCGCCACCCGGAGTTCCGGCCGCAAGTCAAGCATCCGGACCGAGACGGTGAGCGAGGCGAGGATCACCAGGGACGCAACCGTTACCACGTATTTGGCCTTGAAGTGGGGTACCCCCGGACGCGGGGCGTGATCCGACTTCATATACCAGTACACGGGCAGCCCCGCCAGGGTCAGGGCGATGGAAAGGGCGCCATTCCACGGTTGGGTGGAAAGCATCCCGTAGAAAACATAAAATGCCCCGCCGATGGCGAAAAGCGGGATAAAAGGATACAACGGGACCCTGTAGGGACGAGGTATATGGGCATGGGTGCGCCGGGCCACGAACACCGCCACGAAGGTGAGCATATAGAAGATCCAGTTGGAAAACGAGGCGATGTTGGAGAGCTTGTCGGCGTCGAACATTCGACTGTAAAAAAAGGAAATAACAAGTAAAAACAGTATGGAAGCCACGGGAGTGCTGCTGCTCTCGTCTATCTTTCCCCAGATTCTCGCGCCCGGCATCTGCCCGCGGACGCCCATGGTGTAGAGAATTCTGGACAGGGTCATCGTGTAACCGTTCAAGCCGCCGATCATGGCGATCATGATCCCTACCGAAATCAGGTTGCCGCCCATGATACCGAAGAGTTTTTGGGCGGCGATCGCCGACGCGTCATGTCCCAGGGAAACCATTTGATCGGCGGGGATGACCTTGAGTAAGGCGATATTGATGCTTACATAAACGATCACCAGAAACGCCAGCCCGCCGATAATGGCCCGGGGCAGGATCTTGGCCGGATTTTTGATTTCGCCGCCCAGGGAGGCTACCTGGGCCCACCCGTCATATGCGAACAGTGTCGCCAGAACCGCCACGGAGAACGAGGTCGCAGCCGCGCCTACCGTACTCGTGACCGCCAGGATCTGCCCGTTGCCTTTCCAGATGCCGAAGATCGTCAGGAGGACAATAGGAATCAACTTGCAGGCCGTGGCGAGCGTCTGAACTCTTCCGGCCGTCTTGACGCTGATACAGTTGACGACGGCCACAAAAGAAAGGACACCCGCCGCCACTACGGGTATGTAGGGGGTGGAGATTTCGAAGATGAGGCAGAAAATGGAGCTGAAGTAGCCGGTCAGGGCCCCCACGGTTGCCGGTCCGAAGAGAAAGACGATCATCCAGCCGTAAAGAAAGGCCGTGCGCTCGCCGAACACCTCCTCAAGGTAGACGTAGACGCCGCCGGTCCGGGGAAACATGGCCCCGAGTTCGCAGAGGGTCAGCCCCCCCGCTGCCGAGAACAATCCCCCCAGTATCCAGGCCAGCAGGGCCGTAGTCGAATCGCCGGCGGCACCCAAGACCGCCGGGGGCTTCATGAAGGCCCCGGCGCCCAGGACCACGCCTACGACTATGGACATGGCCGGGATCAGCCCTAATTCAGATTTGAGACCTGCTTTTCCCGCTGTTTCGGCTGTTAAACTCATCCTTCCCTGTCCTCATGTGGAATAAAGAGAATAGATATTTTATTGTTCCAAACGGTTACGGTATTTCGTTCCTGCCGCCGGCGGAGGATACGGGCTCGCTTCGGCAGCCCGCCCTGCCGCTCTGCACACTTGAAGTTCCCTGCCGGTAAAAAGCGGTCTCACGGGGATGTCCCGAAGCATGCCAGACGCTCTTATAACCAATAGCAGACATCTTGCAAACAGAATTCTTGTTTTGTAACGCCCAAACGTCTTGCCCAACCGGTAAAGACTACGATATGAAACGAAAAATTCGTTACATGGTTCTCGGGTTTCCGATACTATCATCTCCATAATGATCGGTACTACCGGCGTGGGTTCTTTATCTCGGCGCAAAAATTGAAAAATTACTCGGAAACAGGATCCTACCGTCTTTAATTGCAAGTAGTTGTAACTGGCGGCCGGCACAACGAAAGTATTTGCTTCGGGGATGGTATTTCCAAGGGTTCTGAGGCCGCCACGGCACGAAAATTACCCAGGGCAGGGAAAAGGCTAGCGCGGTCGGTATGAAAATGCAGTCCGGTTTTTCCTTGCCGGCGTCGTTTAGAAAGGAATTTCTTCACAGGCGGGGGTGTCTATGGCCGGTTTCAATCAAAAACCAGCGGGCTCATAAACCGGATCGTGGCCGGCCGCCGGGAAAGGAGTTGCCGGGAGAGAAAAGACGACCCTGGTGATCGCGGGTTAACCGAGGAAAACTTCTCCGTTTCTGACCTGTTGCCCAAGACGAACGGATGACCGGGGAGGGGGAATGTATGTCTGCTGGCGAACCGGTGCGTTATCCGGGCGGAGGGCGGGAATGCGACGGGTTTGACAGGCCGGGGCCTTTCTGTTATACGACCCCAGTCGCCGGGCATGGGCTTCCGGCAGCACGGCGACGGGAAAATTTCTGCCGCGGCGCGGCCATGTTTAAAGGGGCCGGCATCGGCGCCGGCGGCATTATTACGGAGGGGAAGTGACGGCAAAGAGAATACTGAGCGGCATGCGGCCTACGGGCAAACTGCATCTGGGCAATCTCCACGGCGCCCTGCACAACTGGGTGGAGCTCCAGAACGAAGGCGCCTATGAATGCTTTTATTTTGTCGCGGATTGGCACGCCCTGACGAGCGACTACGCCGATACGGGCGAAATAGGCGACAATATTATGGATATGGTCATCGACTGGTTGAGCGCCGGCCTGGACCCGGTCCGGAGCACCCTGTTCGTCCAGTCCCACATCAAGGAGCATGCCGAGTTGTGGCTCCTCCTGTCCATGATCACGCCCCTGCCCTGGCTCGAGCGCAATCCCACCTACAAGGAGATGAAGGAGGAACTCAGCAGCAAGGATCTCTCCACCTTCGGCTTTCTCGGCTACCCGGTCCTCCAGGCGGCGGACATCATCATGTACAAGGCCTACGGCGTCCCCGTGGGTGTGGATCAACTCCCCCACATCGAACTCACCCGGGAAATCGCCCGGCGGTTCAACTTCCTCTACCGGGACATCTTTCCCGTTCCCGAGCCGCTTTTGACCCAGGTCCCCAAACTACTGGGGATCGACGGCCGGAAGATGAGCAAGTCTTACGACAACTCCATCTTCATGAGCGATGCCGGGGACGTACTCAAAGGGAAAGTGGGGGCCATGTTCACCGATCCCCAGCGGCAGCGCCGCCGGGACCCGGGACGTCCCGAGCTGTGCAACGTCTTCACGTTTCACCAGTTGTACACGGCGCCGGAAAAGACCGGGGAGATAGAGACGGAATGCCGCCGGGCCGGCATCGGCTGCACGGACTGCAAGCGCCTCCTCGGGGAGAACATCCAAACGGCCATGCAACCCCTGCACGAGCGGCAGGAATACTACCGCCGGCATTCACAGGAGGTTCGGGACATCATCGCCGCCGGCGACGCCCGGGCCCGGCGGGAGGCGGAACGGACCATGGCCGAGGTCCGGGCGGCCATGAAGATCAGCTATGGATTATGAAGTCAAGCTCGACATCTTCGAGGGCCCCCTGGACCTGCTCCTCTATCTGATCAAGAAAAACGAGCTCGACATCTACGACATCCCCATCGCCCTGGTCACCCGGCAGTATCTCGAATACATCGAGCTGCTGAAGTCCCTGAACCTCGATCTGGCCGGTGAATACCTGGTCCTGGCGGCGACGCTTATCCATATCAAGTCAAAAATGCTGCTGCCGGAGCCTGCAGAAACAGGCGAGGAAGAGGAAGATCCCCGCCGGGAACTGGTCCAGCAGCTCCTGGAGTACCAGGCCTTCAAGAATGCCTCCCAGTCCCTCCAGTCCCGGCATCTGCTCGAGAGGGATGTCTTTCCCCGGGGGGGCATGACGGTAGTGGAAGGAGCGCCCCCGGCCGAGCCGGCCTGGATAGAAGTCAGCCTATACGAACTGGTGGATGCCTTCCGCCAGGTGCTGGCCAAATTGTCCCCCCCGGAGCGGATGGAGATCGATATAGACCGTACCTCCCTGGCGGACAGGATGCATGAAATCCTCGAGCGTCTGCATGGGGAGCGGTCGCTGACGTTTGCGGAGCTTCTGGGGGAAAGACGGGAGCGACGGCTGGTGGTAGTTAATTTTCTGGCCCTCCTGGAGCTGGTAAGGCAGCGGCTGATCCGGATCTTTCAGGCGGGGCCGTTTGGGGTGATTCGTATCTTTTTGGCGGTTGACGACGAGCATGAATGAAACGAAGGCCATCATCGAAGCGTTGATCTTTGCGTCCGAGACCCCGCTGGCCGAGGAGAAGATCGCGGCGATCCTTAAGGAGCAGGGGATCGAAAGGCAGGACGTCCGCGCCTGTATCGAGGAACTGGCAGCGACATACCGGGAACGGCAGGGAGGATTCATCCTCCAGGAAGTAGCCGGAGGGTACCAGTTTCGGACCAGACCCGAACTGGCGCTCTGGATAGGAAAACTGAAGACCACCCGCCCGGCGGCCCTCACGGCGGCCGCCATGGAGACCCTGGCCATTGTCGCCTACCGGCAGCCCGTGGTCAAGGCGGAAGTGGACCGGTTGCGGGGTGTGGACACGGGTCGGCCGCTGCGAACCCTTCTGGAAAGGAAGCTGGTGAGGATCCTGGGACGGAAGGATGTGCCTGGAAAACCCATGATTTACGGCACCACGAAGAAATTCTTGGAGGTTTTCGGATTGAAGGATCTCTCGGAACTGCCCACGCTGGGGGAGTTGAAGGACTTGATGGCGTGAGGGCTTTTGGCCCGGGAGGATGTAGTTGTTGAGACGTGCTATGGAAATGGGAAAATTCTTCCATCCCGGCTGCTTTACAGGAGGGCTGCATCATGGTTAAGAAGACCGCAGGCAGGGAAGAGCCGCCCCTGTCGGGTGAGCGGCTCCATAAGTTCCTGGCCGGGGCCGGGATCTCTTCCCGCCGGGCGGCGGAGGAGATGATCCGTCAGGGCCGGGTATCGGTTAACGAGCAGACTGTGAGGGAAATGGGATTCCGGGTCCGCCCGGGCGATGAAATCCGTGTGGACGGTCTGCTTGTCGGCCCCCGCCCGGAGCGTGTTTACCTCATGTTGAACAAGCCCCGGGGTTATGTGACGACCTTGAATGATCCCCAGGGACGGCCGATTGTCACCGACCTGATTCCGGAGCACGCGGGGAGAGTTTTTCCTGTGGGTAGACTGGATTATGAATCCGAAGGGCTCCTGTTGCTGACCAATGACGGTGATTGGGCGTATCGCCTCCAACATCCCCGCTTTCGCCAGGAGAAAACCTACCTTATCAAGCTGAAAGGGAATCCCTCCGCGTCCCTGCGGCAACGCCTCGAAAAGGGATGGGATCTGGACGACGGCCCTTTTCGTCCGGTGCGTTACCAGATCGGAAAAGTCAACAATAAGAGCTGGTGGCTGGAGATCACCATCAACGAGGGGAGAAACCGTATCCTCCGGAGGGCCTTTGCACAAATACAAATGCCGGTAGTGCGCCTCATTCGGACGGCGGTGGGCCGGCTGACCCTGGCGGGGCTGGCGGAAGGGCAGAGCCGTTTTCTGACCCCGCAGGAAGCGGAATCGTGCCTGAATGCCGAAGTCGGGAGAAGTATTAAAAAATATTCAAAAAATTCTTGACATTCCCCGCAAAATAAATAATAGTCGCCCAAAAAATGAGCTATATTATCATGTTATTTAAAAGTAGAATCTTCATGCGCAATTTTCAGGGAGGAAGATATGAACAAGTCGGGATTGATTGAGGCATTGAGCAGGAAAGAGAGTATTACCGAGAAAAAGGCCGTTGAGGTGGTGAATCTTATCTTCAAGGGCTTCACGGAAGAGCTGAAAAAAGGGGGCCGCATAGAGATCAGGGGCCTCGGGAGCTTTGTGGTGCGCAATTACGAGGCCTATACGGGCAGGAATCCCAAAACGGGGAAAAACATCAAGGTATCTCCCAAGAAACTTCCTTTTTTCAAGGTGGGCAAGGAACTGAAGGAGAAGGTAGACCAATAGCGACGGGCGGGATAGACACCCGGTCCTGATCTATGGGTTCACAGAACGGGGATCATCCGGAAGCGGCCATGAAAAGGCGTTTATTTCCGGATAGATCCCTTTTTAATCGCAGGATATGGACTGCGGTTTCCTGCGCGACTTTTTCACTGGTCACGGGTGCGGTGCCGGGAAGATTATCTGCATGAGAAGAAAAAATGTCCAAAACACACCTCATCCTTTTTCTCCTGACCCTGATCACTACCCTGGTGGCCGGAGCGATCCAGCAGGGCGTCAATCTCCTCAACGACCCCGGTGGCATCTGGCGCGGCATCCCTTTTTCCTTTACCTTGATCGCTATTCTCGCCGCCCATGAATTCGGCCATTATTTTATGGCCCGGCGTCATGAAGTGGATGTGACTCTGCCCTATTTTATCCCGGCCCCGTCCTTCATCGGGACCTTTGGGGCTTTTATAAAGATGAAGTCGCCTCTCCTCGACCGGCGCATGCTTCTCGATATCGGTGCCGCCGGACCGGTAGCGGGACTGATCGCTGCCCTGCCGGTGATCGTGGTCGGATTTGCCCTTTCCGAGGTCCGGCCGGTTACGTCGGAAGATGGATTGTCGCTCGGCAGTTCCCTGCTCTTTTCCATCCTCGGCTGGATTGTCCATGGTAGTCTCCCCCGGGGAATGGATATCGTCCTGCACCCGATAGCCTTTTCCGGTTGGATCGGCCTGCTGGTCACCTGTCTCAATCTCCTGCCTGTGGGCCAGCTCGACGGGGGCCACGTGGCCTATGCCGTTCTGGGCCGGAGACAGCGCTTCCTGGCCCGGGTGATCTTCCTGATTTTGATTGTTCTGGGCATGACCAGCTGGTCGGGGTGGCTGATCTGGGCGGTGATTCTCTATGTGATGGGGCTTAGTCACCCGCCGGTGGTCTATGAATGGGTGCCCCTGGACCGGAGGCGGCGGATCATCGGCTGGGCGTCCATGGGGATATTTGTCCTGACCTTCACCCCCGCCCCCTTCTGAAGGCCTTTTGCCTTTTCCGGCCGGGTGTGTTCAGCTCATCAGCCCCTCTTCCCGGAAACTGAAGAACCGGTTTTCCCCGATGATGAGATGATCATGCACCAGGATGTCCAGGGCCCGGGCCGTTTCCTGGATGGTGCGTGTCAGGCGGATGTCGGCGTCCGAAGGGCGGACGTGGCCCGAGGGATGGTTGTGCACCAGGATGATAGCCGAGGCCTTCCAGTGGAGGGCCTTTTCCAGCACCTTCCGGGGGTAGACCACCGCCTGGTTCACGATGCCTTCCTGGATGGTTTCCACGGCCAGAATCCGGTTTTGGGCGTCAAGGTAGCAGACCCGGAACTCTTCGTCCTTCAGGGCGCCCATGGCGGTCCGGCAGAAGTCGAGGAGTTCGGCGGTGCAGGAAACCTGGGGCTTCTCGCGGGCCTTCTGGAGCAGATAGCGGGAACCGATGTCCTTGATGATGGGGAAAAAGAGGGCGGTGTGGGGCCCCACGCCCTTGACCCGGCGGAGTTCCCCGCTGCCGGCGTCCATCACCCCCTTCAAGTCCCCGAAGCGATTCAAAAGTTCCTTGGCCAGGGGCTTCACGTCTCCCTGGGGGATCGCGTAGCACAACAACAGCTCCAGGATTTCATACTCATGGAAACCCTCCAGGCCGTCCTGTTCAAACCTGGCCTTGAGGCGCCGGCGGTGTTCCAGGTAGTGGGGCGCGGATTTTTCGACCATAATCGTTTGCGCCGGGGGCGGTTGCCCCGGCCGGCTTTCCGGGGCGTCTGTTCAAAAGGTGAGCCGCACCGGATTATCTTCCCCGCAGCCGGTCCCGGGGTCGTTCATTTCGCCGCCGCCGGTTGATCCTTTTGCCTTTCGGCAATCACACGCTGCAGGGTCTTCACCCCAGATTCGCATTCACGAAATCCCAGTTGATCAGTTTGTCGATAACGGCGGCCAGATAATCGGCCCGGCGGTTCTGGTAGTCCAGGTAATAGGCGTGTTCCCAGACATCGATGGTCAGCAGCGGTTTCATCCCCCTGGCCAGCGGGTTGTCGGCGTTGGCGGTCTTGACGATCTTCAGGGCGCCCCCGTCGAGGACCAGCCAGGCGCAGCCGCTGCCGAACTGGGTCAAACCGGCGTTTTTCAGCTCTTCGGCAAACTTGTCGTAGCCTCCCCAGGCGGAGCTGATCAGCGCGGCGATCTTCCCCGCGGGTGCCCCGCCGCCGCCGGGCTTGATGCCCTGCCAGTAAAAGGAATGATTCCAGGCCTGGGCGACGTTGTTGAAGATGCCGGCCTGGGCCGGGTCGCCGGCGGTCTTCCGGATAATGTCCTCCGGGGAGGCGTTCTCCAACGCCGTGCCCGCCAGGAGCTTGTTGGCATTGTCCACATAGGTCCGGTGATGCTTGCCGTGATGGAATTCCAGGGTGTCGGCGCTTATATAAGGGGTCAAAGCGTCCCTGCCGTAGGGAAGTTCGGGTAAAGTGATAGCCATGAGATTTCTCCTTTCCTGTTGGGATCAATAATTATTGTTTAAAATAGCAACGAAGCTCATGCTTGGCAAGGTATTTTAATCCTTCCGTCGGCGACCATCTCCCGGAGCTCCTTTTTGTTGAATTTACCCACGCTGGTCTTGGGGATCTGGTCCAGGATGACGAAGTCGTCGGGAATCCACCAGGCCGCCCGGACCCGGTCCTTCAGGAAGGCCTTGAGTTCCGCGCCGTCCACCGCGGCGCCGGGTTTGAGGACTACACACCCCAGGGGTCTTTCCTGCCATTTTGGATGGGGGATGCCGACGACCGCCGCCTCCGCCACCCCGGGGTGGGCCATGATGGCGTTTTCCAAATCCACGGAGGAGATCCACTCCCCGCCGCTCTTGATCAGGTCCTTTGTCCGGTCTACGAGGCGGACGTATCCCTCCGCATCGATGGTGCCCACGTCGCCGGTGTGAAGCCAGCCGCCCGCAAAGGCGGCGGCGGTGCGCTCCGGATCACGGTCGTATTCCCCGGCGATCCAGGGCCCCCGCAGGAGGATTTCCCCCCAATGCCGGCCGTCGGCGGGGACCTCCCGGTCCAGGTGATCGACGATCTTCATCTCCAGCCCCATGACGAGCAGACCGGCGCTGTCCTTGACGTGGTACTTCTCGGCTTCCGGCCAGTCCGCCATGTAGCTTTTGGGAATGGCCGCCAGGGCCAGGGGGGAGGTCTCCGTCATGCCGTAGGCCTGGATGATGGGGAAACCGTATTTTTCGTTGAACTGCTCCAGGAGGTGGCGGGGCAGGGCGGAACCGCCGGAGGCGATCCCCTTGAGGGAGGAGAAGTCGTGCCAGCCGCCCTTTTCCAGGTAATCGTAAAGCATCATCCAGATCGTCGGCACCCCGCAGGTGAAGGTGACCTGCTCCGCGGCGATGATCCGGCAGAGGACCTCCATGTTGATCACCTCCCGGCCCGGGAGGATCTGCTTGCATCCCAGCCCCACGGCCAGAAAGGGGATGCCCCAGGCATTGGCGTGAAACATGGGGACGACGTGGAGCATGCAGTCCTCCTCCGTGCCCCGGAGGGTCAGCCCGGCGGCGTAGGAATGAAGGACGATGCCCCGGTGGGAATAGACCACGCCCTTGGGTTCCCCCGTGGTTGCCGAGGTGTAGCACAGGAGGGCGGGGTCCCATTCGCTGAGGTCCGCCGGAAAATCGTACTCATCGGGGAAGGGGGCGATGAGCTCGTCGTAGAGATGTACCGGGGCCAGCGAGGTTTGGGGCATCCGGCCGCTTTGATTCATGATCACGAAATGTCGGATGGTCTTGAGCTGGTCCTTCACCAGCTCGACGAAGAACAGGAGGTCTTCGTCGACGAATAGAATCCGATCTTCCGCATGGTTGAGGACATGAACGAGATGATGGGCGGGGAGGCGGAAGTTGACGGTATGGAGGGTGGCACCCATGCAGGGGACGCCGAAATAGAGCTCCAGATGCCGGTGGTGGTTCAGGGCGAGGCTGGCGACCCGGTCCCCTTTTTTTATCCCCAGTGCGGCTAGGGCATGGGCCAGTTGACAGGTCCGGCGGTAATAATCCGCGTAGGTGTAGCGGAAGACCTCGCCGGGAAATACGGAAACGATCTCCTTGCGGGGAAAGTATCTGGCCCCGCGCAGCAGCAGCGTCCGCAGCAGCAATGGATAATTCATCATGGTCCGTCCCTCCTTTGAATATCCCGGAACCTTCAGTTCAACATACCGCCGATAAAGCTTACCCCTTTCCTTCCTGCTGAAAAAAACCCCCCGCGTGGCAGGTCATTTCTTGTTGTCCCGGCGCAGGGTGACAAACAACGCGGCATCGTCCCGCTTGATGAGGAACATCACGGTCTCCTCCCGGGCCGTTCGGGCCAGTTCGTCGGTGAAGTCTTTCAGCGATTCCACCCGTACCCGGTTGACCTGGAGAATGACGTCGTTGACCTTCAGTCCCGCGTCTTCGGCGGGGGAATCGGGTTTGACGGCGGTGACGACGACCCCGCCCTTTTCCTTCAGCTTCAGGATCCGGGTCATTTCCGGGGAGATCTCCTGGACCGTCAGCCCCAGTTGCTCATTGGTCTGGCTGTCTCCGGTGACCTCCCGCGCATCCTTCCTTTCCCCGACGACAAGTTGCTGCCGCAGTTCCCGGCCGTTGCGGAGGACGAGGATCTCCACCTTCTTGCCCACCGGCAGGGCGGCGACGATTCTCAGGAGTTCATTGGTATTTTCAATCTTCCGGCCGTCGATTTCAAGGATGATGTCGCCGGTTTTGATTCCCGCCTTGTCGGCGGGATCGCCGGGAAAAACCTGACCGACAATGGCCCCCCGGCGGTCTTTTAGCTTGAGATTTTCCGCCATATCGGGGGTGATGTCCTGGATGGAGAGCCCCAGCCAGCCCCGGGTGACATGACCCTTCGTTTTCAAATCTTTGACGACGTCCTTGGCGAGATTGACCGGGACGGCGAAACCGATGCCCTGACCCTGGGCGACAATGGCGGTATTGATACCCACGACCTCACCGTCAAGGTTGAAGAGGGGGCCGCCGCTGTTACCGGGATTGATCGAGGCGTCCGTCTGGATGAAGTTGTCGTAGGGTCCGGCGCCGATGACCCGCCCCTTGGCGCTGACAATCCCGGCGGTAACCGTGTGGTCAAGACCGAAGGGGTTGCCGATGGCGAACACCCAGTCGCCGACCCGCAATTTATCGGAGTCGCCAAGCCGTACGCTGGGAAGTGTATCCTCCGCCTTGATCTTGATGAGGGCCAGGTCCGTGTTGGGATCCCGGCCTTTGACCTCCGCATCGTACTCCTTGCCGCTTGCCACCTTGACCTTGATTTTGTCGGCCTTGGCGACAACATGGTTGTTGGTTAAGATAAAACCGTCCCCGGAGATGATGAACCCGGAGCCGAGACTGCTTCGCTTGTATTCCCGATCCGGTATATCCCCGAAAAAGCGACGGAAGAAGTCGTCATGATCGAAGAATTGCCGTGGTATATTCCCGTAAAGGCCCCGGTTGGATTTGACGGTTTGGGTGGTGCTGATATTGACGACGGTGGGTCCCCATTTTTCGGCGAGATCGGCGAAGGAGAACGGTTTGCCGGGATTGCCGGCGGCGGGTTTTGCCGCCCAGGCCGGGCTTCCCGAAACGACGACAACCAAGAGCAAGAAAAGGAACAACGCTGCCGGATATAAAACCGTTCGTCTTGCCGGGATATTGTTTTTCATATTCAACCTCCTTGAATGCCTTTCCGCATGTTGTCTTTCCGGGCCGTGACTGCCTCGGATCCCTATGTTCAAATCGACGCGCCTCTCTGGGCCTGCGGCCTTTCGCTAAACACAGCGCCGGAATTGTTTGCTCATGAATATGACGTCGCCGATTCTAAAGAACCTTCAACATGCGCATTTATTGATGTCGCTGTGTATAATCTCTTCTCCGGTCTTATTTCCTGGTCCGGTCGATAAACTCCACCATCTTTGCCGACCACAGCTTGAAGGCGTCATTGGCCGACCCCCATTTGGTAAACCGGCTCTCAAATTCGGCCTGCCGCTGATCGACAGCCAGGAAGACTATCTCGTTCGACAGGCTGTCGAGGACCATGACCTCCATACAGGTCTGCCCGCTTCCCGACCAGCCGCCGGAGACCCCTTTCTTGAGAAGACTCACGCCCAGCGAGACCGGCACGACGGATGTGACGGCACTCACCGCGGGTTTGCTCGGCTTGATGTTGGTGATGGCGATACTGAGTCTTGCCACATCCGGGGCCGGTTCGGTAACGATCTCGTATTTGTTCCGGAACGCGGCGGCGATTTCTCTGTTGAAGGCGTCGCAGAGTTCCTTCATTTCCTGGGGGTCGATACCTTTGTAATCGGCATCATTGGCCAGAAAGAAGATAACGCTATCCACCATGAACCGCTTGTACTTGTCGGGATTGATGCCTGTTTTTTTCCAAATCAGCTTGGCCCCGCCTTTGGGACCGGGCTGTAATTGATCGTAGATGGTTTGGTTGCCGAAAAAACCGGAAAAGGGGATATCCGCAGCGGCTTCTGCGAAGGCCGTTAATGCGAAAACGAGCGTTACGGAAAGGATGGATCTTGGCAATAAATTCATTTGCAGCCTCCTTGATTGTATTGTCTCCGACTTCGAGAACGACGGAAAGATAGGACGAATATATTGCATACGGCGGTTATTTTCAATCAAGAAAATGCGTGACGAAATTGCAACTTCCCCTTTCCCTGTCTTTTCTTGTATGTTAGAAACCTTTCCAGGGGTGTGGAGATGAAAAAAGCCGGACTGAAAAAGGCGGCGACAGGTTTGCCGCCGCCGCCGAAAAGGGTGGGGCTGGCCCTGGGGAGCGGTTCCGCCCGGGGATGGTCCCATATCGGGGTGATCAAGGGGCTTCAGGAAGCGGGGGTAAATGTCGAGCTGGTCTGCGGAACCTCCATGGGGGCCATGGTCGCCGGGGCCTTTGCCGCCGGATTTATCGATGTGCTGGACGAGTGGGTCCGGGGACTGACCTGGCCCGACATCCTGGGGTTTATGGATGTCCGTCTCCCCCGGTCCGGCCTTATCGAAGGGGACAAGCTGACCCGTTATTTCCGGGAGAACATCTCCGATTCCCACATCGAGGATCTGCCCATGCCTTACGCCGCCGTGTCTACGGAACTGAAGACCGGCCGTGAGGTCTGGATCCGGTCCGGCTCCCTCATGGACGCCATCCGGGCCAGCATGTCCATGCCGGGGATTCTGACCCCTTTCCCGGGAGAAGGAGGCTGGTGTGTGGACGGCGGTCTCGTGAATCCCGTCCCCGTTTCCCTGTGCCGCAGTATGGGGGCCGATATCGTCATTGCCGTCGATCTCAACAGCGACATCATGGGCCGGAGTTTCAACCGTCCGGACAATCGCCGGGAGGCCGCACCGCCGCCGGCCGGCAACGGGCCGTATCTGCCCAGCCGATTGGCCTCGTTTTTCAACGGCAAAATCAAGACGGGACAAATGTCCATCTTCAAGCGCTTCGCCCAGAACCAACCCAGCCGGGGACCGACATTGTTCGAGGTCATCGCCACCTCCGTGTATATCATGCAGGATCAGATCACCAGGCATCGCCTGGCGGCGGATCCGCCCGATGTCCTGATCCGACCCCGCCTGGCCCATATCGGTCTGCTGGAATTCAACAGGGCGGCAGAGGCTATCGAAGAAGGACGCAAAGCGGTACAGCTTATGCTGCCGATCCTGGCCGATATCTTGAGAGGCTCATGAACAAACGTCTGGCCGTCGCCTTCGCTATCCTCTTCATGACGCTCCTGATCGGTACCGTCGGTTATCACTTTTTCGAGGACTTTGATCTTTTCAGGGCGCTGTATTTGACGATAGTGACCGTCTCCACTGTGGGTTACGGCGATGTCTATGCCCGGACCACGGGGGGGATGATCTTCACCCTGGTGCTGATCATCACCGGGGTGGGAACCATGTTTTATACCGCGAGCCTTTTTGCGGAGACGCTCGTGGAAAATCGCTTGCAGGACATCGTCGGCAAGGGAAAATTGAAAAGGACGCTCAGGATGATGAAGGATCATTACCTTATTTGCGGCTGCGGAAGGATCGGTTTGATTATCTGCCGGGAGCTGGCGGCGGAAAAGATCCCCTTTGTGGTCATTGAAAAGGATCCGGAAGTGATCCGGAAAATCGAGGCGGAAGGTTTTCTTTACTGTCAGGGGGACGGCACGGAGGACGGAACGCTGCTCGCCGCCGGGATCGAACGGGCCAGAGGCATCGTCTGCGTCCTGCCCACGGATGCCCAGAATCTCTATGTGATCCTCACGGCGAAGGAATTGAATCCCCGGCTGTTTGTCCTTTCCCGCTCGGAAGAGGAACAGTCGGAGCACCGTTTGCTCAGAGCGGGGGCGGACCGGGTTATTTCCCCGTACAAAATGGGCGGCATGAGAATGGCCATGGCTTTGATCAGGCCGGCAATGCTTGATTTCATCGAAATCTCCACCATGCGGCAGAGCCTGGAGTTGAGAATGGCGGAGGTCTCCGTCGGCTCCGGCGCGGCGATTGTGGGGAAAAACCTGGGCGAATCGGAAATCAGGCGGAATTACGGTCTGATCATAGTGGCGGTCAAGAAGGAGTCCGGAAAAATGGTATTCAATCCGGAGGCGTCTTACCTCATCGAACAGGGTGATAAACTCATCGCCCTCGGGGAAGACGGCAACGTCATGAACTTTGCCAGGTCGTGTGCGGTGAGGAAGGAGTGATGATTTCCCCGGCGACGGTAAAAAAACTTTCGGACAGGATCAAGGCGGCGCGGGGGGAAATATCCCCGGATCTCATCCTGAAGAACGGTCTGGTGGCCGATCTGTTTTCCGGCGAATTTGTCCGGATGGATGTGGCGATCTTTGACGGGGTCGTGGTTGGCTTAGGAAATTACGACGGGACCCGGATCCTGGACGCCACGGAATATTACGTGACGCCGGGCTTCATGGACGGCCATTTCCATCTCGAGAGCTCCATGCTTTCCCCCCGGGAGCTGGCCCGGGCCGTTCTTCCCCATGGTACGACAACCATTTTTGCCGACCCCCACGAAATAGCGAACGTCCTCGGTGCGGCAGGACTCCGGTATCTCCTGCAGGACACGGCAGGGTTGCCGCTGGATTTCTACTTCCTGGCGCCCTCCTGCGTGCCGGCCACCCATCTGGAAACCTCCGGGGCGGCCCTGGAGGCGGAAGATCTGGCCGTTTTCCGCCGGGAGGAAAGGGTTGTAGGGCTGGGGGAGATGATGAACTTCCCGGGTGTCGTCTACGGCGACCCCGGGGTATTGGCGAAGATCGCCGCGTTTCGTGGCGGCCTGATCGACGGCCACGCTCCCCTCTTGTCGGGTAAAGACCTCAACGCTTACGTGGGTGCGGGTATCCGTTCCGAGCACGAATGCACGCAACTGGAAGAGGCCCGGGAGAAATTGCGCCTGGGGATGCAGATCATGATCCGGGAGGGGACACAGGCCAAGAATCTTGCCACTCTGCTGCCCCTGGTCAATGCCGCCACCTTACGGCAGTGTTCGCTGGTAACCGACGATCTCCATCCCCACGACATCCTCCGCCACGGTCATCTGGATGCGGTGATGAGCAAGGCCGTCGCCATGGGACTGCCGCCCCTCCGGGCCCTCGCCATGGTCACCGTCAATACCGCCCGGTACTTTTCCCTTCCGGACCGCGGTGCCGTGGCGCCGGGCTATCGCGCCGATTTGGTGCTGCTTTCCTCCCTGGACCCGGTACGGGTGGCCCATGTCTTCAAGGACGGCCGCCAGGTCGTAACCGCAGGCGAATTGACGGTGCCCATCCCGGCCGGTGTTCTGCCGGCGGGGGGGGCGTCCATGCATGTGAAGCCTTATGACGGGAGTGCCTTCGAAATCCCGGCTGTGGGGAGAAAGGCGCTGATAATCGATCTGATTCCGGATCAGATAATGACGCGCAAGGAGCTCCTGGAGCCGGTGATCCGGAACGGACGTATTATCCAGGACCGACAGCGGGACATCCTGAAGCTCGCGGTCATCGAGCGCCACCGGGGGACAGGGAACATTGCCGTGGGACTTGTTCGGGGATTTTCTCTGCAAAAGGGGGCGCTGGCAAGCTCCGTGGCCCACGATTCCCATAACATCATCTGTGTGGGCTGCACGGACGTCGATATGATCGCCGCGGCCCGGGCGGTGGAAGACATGGGGGGAGGGCTGGCAGTCGCCTGCGACGGCCGGATTACCGCCCGGCTCCCCTTGCCCATTGCCGGCCTGATGTCGGATATGTCCCTGATGGAGACCGCCCGGTGTTGGGAAAATGTCCGCTCCCAGGCCCAACAACTGGGATGCCGCCTAAACGAACCGTTTATGCATCTCTCGTTCCTGGCCCTGCCCGTTATTCCCGAGTTGAAGCTTACGGACCGGGGGCTTGTGGATGTCGGCAAGTTCGACTTTGTCCCCCTTTGCAGCGAGTGAAGCGAAGGCTTCCCCCGCCGGAGCCGCCGCGGTTCCCCCCGGCACTCCCGCCGCAATGCCCGATAGCGATGGCGCCCTATTTTTTCCGCAGCTCCACGGCCCAGGAGGAGATCTTCCGGCTTTCCTTGAGGAGGCTGCCCCGACTCCAGTAAAGGTCGTCATCGATGAGCCGCAGGTATTCCGTTCCCTGGAAAACACCATCCGGGGATGAAAACAGCGCGAGAATCGAGTCATCGACGATAATGAACCGGCCCTTCATCCTGCCCAGGGCGGGGTTTTCCGAGATCCAGTCCGTCAGTTCCTGCTTCCTTTCCAGGGGTTCGACCTCATAGCGGTTTCTGAATTCCACCTCGGGGTTGCCTTCCAGATGCATCCGGGAATCGATAATCCACAGATTCCCGGCATGGGTTATCCGGTTTTCCCCTGCCACGGCGTGATAGCGCCCCTGATCGTCGATATAGACCCCTTTGACCACCCAGATGTTTTCATCGAAAAGAAAGGTGTGGTAAATCATAGCTCAACTCTTGCCGGTGAATCTGCATTTCCCGGCCGGGCGGGGAATACCGCCGGATTTCGGTGTTTGTATTGTCTTCGCAGCCGGCGCCGGTAGTCGTGACGGTGGTGGGCAAGGACATGGTCCAGGTAAGCGAGATTGTTCTCTATGCATTTTGTATACAGATCCTCGTCGATGCCCCAGCGACTGCGAAAGTGGTAGCGGGAAAACAGATAGGCGTTGCCCAGTTCTTCCGAGAAGCGCTTCCGGGTCATTTGATAAAACCCCCTGGTCTTGTCCAGGAGGTCCAGTTGACTTGTGAAGGTTGTAATCCCGCCTTCTACGAATTCATGATAAAGATCGAGGAGCTTTTCCAGGTAGCGACGTTCGGCCATCTGTCCCAGCAGGTCCGCGGTCCCGAGAATCTTTCCCAGCAACTCGACGGTCCTGTTGGCAAAGCGGATCTCCGTAACCTTCGTGTTGAGTCCCGTACAGTGAAGGATATCCCGGAAGTCCGCGAGCGAGTTCTGAAAAACCTGGTTGTCTCGATAATATTCATTTAAAAAATCAATACTTCTATCCACATGGACCAGGGTGTATTTGGCGCCGGTTCCCTCGGTGTCCTCCTCCCGCTGGATATAGCCGGTATCATGCATCAGCCCGCTGATGAGCCCCATGTTGAAATCCTTCTCCGTCAGGGAATGTCCGGCCTCGACAGCCCCGTGCATGAGGCGGGCGCCGGCAAGGGTAACGGCGGTGGTATGGGTAAGGTCGTGAAAAGCCAGGTTGGATTCACGATAACGAGGGTATTCGCCCTTGAAGAGCCTCAGGATGTCCTCCCGGGCGCCATCGAAAAGACTGAAGTCGAAGCGGGGGAAAATGAGCCTGGCAATGAACCTGATTTCCGTGAAAACGGCTTGGTGATCGCTGATGTCGACGAGACTGGCCAATTGGTGTGAAGCTTCACTCATCACGATTTTCCCGTTACCGGCTTGGTTGTCATGACAGCGCGGGTTTTCTTTTATCCAGCGAGGCAGGATGCTCAATTTTACCTGCCCGCCCCGTTATCCTGCAGAAAAAAACGATGTCTATCCTATAGCAGGAGGCGAAAAAATTGCAACCGGAGATCTTTGGTATGAAACTACATTGTGGTGATCTCCCTTAACCCGTTTCATCGTTCTCGGGTATTGGACAAACATGTCAATTTCTATGAAACCCCCATGACGGCGTGCCTTCACAAAGCAGGATGAAAATGGCGGGACGCGCTCTGCAGTGTCCGCAGCGGTCCCGTCAATGATAATCCTTTGTAGATCAATAACATATTTGTGAATTTGGAGTGAAAAATTATATAAAGATGAAGCTAAGTATCTTTAATTTCAAGCATCTGCTTTGTTGATCGCGGCTGTGTCCGCCGGTGGATGGGAAAATGGTCAGTGGAGGGCCGTCTTGATAGCCCGGCGATCGGCAAGGCGGACCAAAGCCACGCAGATGAGGGCAGCCAAAGGGAAGAGGGCCAGGTATTGATAAACCGCTTCGAAGGCGAAACCGGCGGCGCGAAGGAGGAGGATCTGTTTGGCCTGGAAAATCAAGCGGGTCCAGGTGTCGGGATCGAAAGCGCCGGCCGCACCTTCCCGGTAGGTGTTCAGGCGGGAGAGGATATCGGTGAGAACGGCGCTTCCCCAGGTAAGATTGCCGCTCAGGGCCTCGAAAAAGGTATCCTTTTTCATGGAGAGGACGGAGGTGGCATAGGAGGTGCCGATGGAGCCGGCCACAAGGCGGGAGACATTCACGAGGGTGGAACCGTTGGCCACGTCGCGCTCCTCGAGGGTGCCCAGCGCCAGGAGGGTCACGGGGGCGAAGGTGCCGCCGATGAAGAACCCCCACAGGATGTAGTCGCAATAGATAACCTCCCTTGGGGTATCCGGGTCGGTATGGAAGATCCAGGAGGCGATGGCGGCGCCTGCCAGGCAGACGGCGGCCACGACCTTGGGGTTGATGCGGTCGGAAAGGATACCGGAAAGGAGGGTGGCCAGGCCGGCGAAAAGGGCGCCGGGAAGGAGGATGAGACCGGATTGAAAGGTCGTATAGCCGTGAACCTGCTGAAGGTAGATGGGGAGAAGAAAGAAAAACCCGTAGGCGGTGATGGAGAAGAGCATCATCGCCCAGATGCTCAGGCGGAAAGGCTGATGCTTCATTATCCTCCGGGGGAAGAGGGGATTGGCGCTCAGGGACATCCAGACGACGGCGGCGATGCCGAAAGCGATAAAGACGATGGTCAGCGTAAGGATAAAGTCGGAGTGGAGCCAGCCGTGTTCCTGGCCCTTGCCCAGCAGGACGATGAGGGCCGAGAGGGCGGTCGCCGCCAGAAGGAAACCCACCAGATCGAAACGGGGTGGTTTTTCCACGGCGCGGGCATTGTCCATCAGCCACCAGATCAGGGCGACGTCGGTGATCCCTACGGGGATATTGATGAAAAATACCCAGCGCCAGTTGAGGTATTCCGTGAGGAGCCCCCCCAGCGTGGGACCCAGCGCCGGCGCGAAAGAGGCGGAGATGCCGTAAACACCCATGGCCAGGCCCCGCTCCTCGGGGGGAAAGGTTTCATACAGGATCAGGAGCCCTACGGGCATCATGATTCCTTCGGCGATACCCTGGAAAAACCGGGCGAAAAGCATCATCTCCAGGGTGGTTGCGAAACCCGCTAAGGCGGACATGGCGACGAAGAGGACGATCCCGAAACAATAAGTGTTCCGGTGGCCGACGACATCCGCCGTCCAACCGACGGCCGTCATGGCGATGGCGGCGCCGAGGAAATAGGTTATGACCACCCACTGGATGCCGTAGATATCCGTTTCCATAGCGGCCATCATCTTGGGCAGAACGATATCGACGATGGTCGTATCCAGCAGGGCGATAAAGACGGCGACCGAGACCAGGACGGCCAGGAGCCACTTGTTTGTCCTGCCCGGCGGTGATTGCGTCATGTTCGGGAATCCTCAGGGGGTATGGGACCGCCCCCGTGTTTTGATTTCTATTTGGCGATGGCGACCTCGCAAGAAAGTCCCGGGACGAGCTCGGGGTGCTTCGGGAGATCGTCGATGGCGATCCGGACGGGTATCCGCTGAACGACCTTTGTGAACTCGCCGGCGGACACGTCCCGGGGGATCAGGGCGAATTCCGCGGCGGAGGCCGGGGTCAACAGCGTCACCCGGCCGGTGAGGGTCCGGTCCGGGAAATTGTCCACCGTGAATTCCGCCTTCTTGCCCGGCGAGATATGCCGCACTTTCGTTTCTTCGAAGCGGGCCTCGATATACCGGGTGTCGGGATTGTAAATGCCCAGAACCGGCCTCCCCGGGGTGGCATAATCTCCCTCCCGGACGAGGATCCGGGCAACGACACCGGCAATCGGGGCCTTGAGCTCACAGCGGGAACGGTGCAGCCGGGCAAGTTTCCGGGCTTCTTCGGCCTTTCCGATCCCGTCGGTGACCTCGCGGTTCGCCGCCTCCGCCCTGGCGATGACGGCTCTTGCCGCCTCGGCCTCTTTCAAACGGGATGCGGCCAGAGTGACCTGGGCCCCGGCGGCGTTGAAATCCGCCTCGGCGGCCCGCCAGGCAGTCGCCACTTCATCGAACTTGGCCTTGCCCACCACCTGTTTCTCATAGAGCTTTTTAAAACGCTGATGCTGAAGCTGCCAGTGATCGAGATTGGCCCGGGCCTTGAGCTGCTGTTTTTCTGCAACGACCAGGGCCGCCCGGGCGGCGGCGATATTCGCCGGCACGGTGAGACGGACCTGCTGCAACTCCGCGCGATAGCTGTCCCGGCGGGATTGCAGGGCGGCATAGTCCGCCTCGGCGAGGCCAACCTGGCGGTCCAGCTGTTCCGGATCGATGCGGAGCAGGATCTGTCCAGCTTGTACGGATTGTCCTTCCTTGACGACAATCTCCAGGATCTTGCCCGGGACCTCCGGGGCGACGTTCGCCATATCGGCCTTGATATAGGCGGCATTGGTCGTGACATGGCCGATCCGCCAATGGAGCCAGCGCCCTCCGAAAATCAAGGCCGCAGCCAGAATCAGGATTAAAAACATGCGGCCGGCGTGCCGCCGTATTTTCTTATTCTCGGACGGGGATGTGATCGTTGTTTCGGTAGCGGTCATGAAAGCCTCATCGGGGATTGTCTTGCGGAAAAACGTTTTCGCCTTTGCCCGTCATAATGCCGTGAAACAGGATATAGAGAAGGTCGTCAACCTCCTGTTCCATCTTTTCGGGTCCATTTTCGAAGATCAGCGGCAACTCCAAACGGTTGAGGATCGTCTGGACATTTCTGGCCAGCTGTTCGGTTTCGATGGGACGGAAGCATCCCTCAACCTGTCCCTGACGGAGAATGGCGGCGATCATGTCCCGCTCGGAGGTCCGGAACGAGGTCTCGTGACGGGCGTAAAGCTGGGCCACCTCCTCCCCCACGTCCCGGGGGACCATAAGCAGTTCCCGCAGGCGTTGGAAATGGGTGAGCTTTGCCATGATCAGGGACCGCAACCGGGCCGGGGGATCCTTGACGGCAGCGACGGCGCTTTCCATGTCGGCGAGGATGAAACCCTCTTCCCGGACGATCAGGGCATGGAATATCTCTTCCTTGCCGCCGGGGAAATGATGATAGACGGCGGTTTTGGTAACCCCGAGGGGATGGACGATGTCCGCGAGGGTCGTCTTGCGGAAGCCGTGGCGGGCGAAGGCTACCCGGGCGGCGTCGAGGATCCGGTTCTGGTCGAGACAGGTGGTCATGAGAGGCATCCTGAACAATTTAATAATTTGTTCATTTGTAAATATAGACTTTCCGACTTGTCTTGTCAAGAAGGAAAACGTAACCGTCCGACAGTCGCTGTGGGGCGGTTGTTTTCCCCGCCGGAAAAGGTAAATATTTTCTTGCCTTGCTGTAATTGTCATGTTAATTGGAAACCGGTGTCAGTTTTTCCCGGCCAGAGTAAAATTACCGCAAAAACAATATCTTCATCAGCAAGGGAGGTGATGTGTTATCGTCTTGGTGACGGGTGATCCAGGTTCATAATCATTTTTTGCTTCGTGGTTAAAGGAGGGAACCTTATGCCAGATGTCTTCAAGGATTATGTGAAAAACAAGAATTCAAGGCCCGGTCCCTTGAAGGGGGTGCGGGTGCTTGAGGTCTGCACGCTTCTGTTCGGTCCTGCCGGACCTTCTTTCATGGCCGCCCTGGGTGCCGAGGTCATCAAGATCGAACTTCCTCCCATGGGCGACGTTACCCGCTCCCTCAACCCCTTCGGCTGGTTCTACAAAGAGCAGGGTCCCATGTTCATGCATATCAACACCTCTAAGTACTACATGGCCCTGGATCTCCATATCGACTGGGCCCAACAGATCTTCAAGGAACTGGCCGCCAAATCCGACGTCATCGAATTCAACCTCCGTCCCGCCGTGACCAACCGCTGGAATATCGGCTACGAGGATATCAGGAAAGTCAATCCCAGCATCATCTATATCGAAAAGAACGGCTTCGGCCAGTGGGGAACCTATGCGGAACAGGACCGCCCCTCCAATGACGGCGCCTCCCAGGCCCTTTCGGGCTATGCCTGGATGTCCAGCTTTCCCGAGCGCCCGCCCTTGAAGCAGAGCATCTGGATATGTGACGTCTTCGGAGCCATGATGGGCGAGGTGGCGGTGCTGGCGGCCCTGCATCACCGGAAAAAAACCGGCAAGGGACAGTATATCGAGATGTCCCAGACGGAGAACATCATGCGCGCCATGGGCTGGGTATGGCCCTATCAGCAGTTGACGGGCAAGGGGGTGGAACCGTCGGGAAACCGGGACCAGTGTATCTGCCCGGCGGATACCTTCCTCTGCAAGGACGACCTGTTTGTCGCCCTGGCGGCGCCGGCACCGGAGGAGTTCCAGGGGTTGTGCCGGGCCATGGGCAGAGAGGAACTGGCGGCCGATCCCCGCTTCCAGGATCACACCGCCCGTCTGGAAACGGAAAACGCCCTGGCGATACTCAAGATCATTGCCGATTGGGCGCGGACCAAAACGGCACAGGAAATCGAGGAACTTGGCAAGGAGTGCGGCTTTGCCGCGACCCGCCTCCATAATTCGCGAGATATGTGTGAAGATCCCCATCGTCGTGCCCGGGGCTTCGTAAAGGAACTGGACGACCCGCTTTACGGGAAATATCTGGATCACGAAATCCCCATCATGATGTCCAAGACGCCCCCGAAGCATCGCTGGACGGTCCGTCCCGTGGGTTTCGACAACGACTTCATCATGACGAAACTCTTGGGACGCAATCAGGCGCAGATCGACGAGCTGTATATGCATGGGGTCCTGGGAAAATGGAAGGACGCGCAGGGACGTCGTCCTCCGTCTGATTGGGATGGCCAGTCAGGCGCAATCTTGAGGAGGTGAGGCGTTATGGCAGAATATAAAAGACCAAAATGGGCGGCTTGGGCCGATCACGTCCGGTCCCTCGACGATCCGGCAAAGAACTTCGAGAAGCCCGAGGCTCTGGATGACTTAGTCGTGTTGGATTTGAGCTCCCGGAGCATGGCCGGCTGCTTCTGTTCATCGCTCCTGGCGGAGCTGGGCGCGGAAACGATCCGCATCGAGCCGCCCGGAGGCGATCTGGTGCGGACCTACTCACCCAACGGCGTCATGCATCGCGGCACGGGACTGGCCTACCTCCAGGAAGGCCGGAACAAATATCACGTCACCCTGGATCTCGACAAGGAAGAGGGCCGTGACATCCTGAAGTGCCTTGTCGGCGCCGCCGACGTCCTCATCGAGACCTATCCCGCCGGGGTCATGGATGCCTGGGGCATCGGCTATGACGAGCTTGCCAGGATCAATCCCCGGCTCATTTATACGGCCATTTCCGGTTACGGGCATTTCGGCCCGGAAAGCTCCCGGAAGCAGTTTGACTACGACAATGTCAGTCAGGCCCGCTCCGGTATCCAGTACGGCACGGGGGAAATTCTCCCCGAGGGCAAGACCTACGACGAAATGCCCTATGCGGTGCCCACCAAGGCCGGACCCTGGATCGCCTGGGCGGCGGCCGGTACCTTCGGCGCTATGGGAATTCTCTCCGCCCTCTATTACCGGGGGACGACGGGGGAAGGACAGGCCATCGACATCGCCACTCCCGAGGCCTACGAGCGTCTCCATGACTACGCCCTCCATTGGTATGCCGACCAGGGCGTGCTCAACGAACGTTTCGGCAACCTCGATACGGCCCTGTGGCTTTACGGTTTCTATCCCACCAGGGACGGCGGCGTCTTCCTCGGGGGCCTACGGCTGGAGATGTGGAAGGCCTTTGTGGACATTATCGGCAAGTACGAAGAGTGGGGCGCCGAGCAGTGGACGACCCTGGCGCCCTTTATGAAAAAGGACTGGCAGCTCAAGTATCAGGCCATGATCAATCCGGAAACGGAGAAATACACCAGTGAAGAGCTGACGATGAAATCCGTAGAATATGCCAAGACCGGCCGCCTGGCGCCCATCACCCCCGTCGTGGCCGAGATCGTTTCCCCGGAAAAGGCCATGCGCGACGAGGTATGGCGGGATCGCGGCGTCTTCACCCCCGTGCAGGATCCCGTCTACGGCTCCGTTGTCTGCGCCCAGGCGCAGTGGAAGGCCACGGAGACGCCGCCCCGGACGAAGTGGGTATGCCGGCCGGTAGGATATGACAACGGCTACGTCTATCTCAAATACCTGGGTTTCGGTCCGGCGAAACTGCGGGAATTGGCGGCGCGGGGGGTCATTTGAGCCGCCTTATGGCGGTGAAACGCCGGGGTTTCCCCGGATATGGCGGCAATCCGACCCGGCGGCCGCGATGGTGAGCAAAATCAAAAAGACGGTAAAGGTTTCCCTTACGGAAGAAAGGTTCGCGCCTTCAGGCGTCGGTGCGGGATGGGAAAATTGGGTCGGTAATTGTGATGTGCCCACGCCGGCAGGTAAGAGGATGCCGCCGTCCTTCGGGAAGCCCGCCGACGGATAAGGCCGTTAAGGGTCGACAGGAAATTTAGGGAGGGCTTCCCCTCCCTAAATTTTTGATAAGTATCTTAGCGCAGGGTTAGGAAAAGTCAGAGTATCAACCCGGTAATTAAAGAAAGGAGCAGCCATGCTGGAGATCAAGGGATCGGTGGCCGTCATTACCGGCGGCGGTGGGGGAATCGGACTGGAGATAGGGAAATACTGGGTGCGTCATGGCGGCCGGGTGGTCATCGCCGACATCGCCCCGGCGTTTTTGGAGCCGGCGGAAGCCCAACTGAAGGAAATGGGCGGCGAGGTGGCGACCGTGGTCTGCGACGTGACGAAGGAGGAGGATAACGCCCGCTTGGCCGATACGGCCATTGCCCGCTTCGGGCAGATAAATCTGGTGGCCCCTTTCGCGGGGATCATCAAGGACGGACTGTTGGTGTCCACGAGCAAGGAAACGGGAAAGGTGAACCGCAAGATGAGCCTCGATCAGTTCAAGGCGGTCATCGACATCAATCTGACGGGGGTGTTTCTCACCGTCCGGGAATGCGCAGAGCGGATGATCAACAACAACTGCCGGGGGTTGATCTGCCTCGTTTCCTCCACCGGCTCCCTGGGGACGGCGGGACAGATAAATTACTCTTCCTCCAAGGCCGCCATGTCGGTCTTTCCCAAGGTCATTACCGCGGAATTCCTCCGTCGCGGTCTGTCCGCGCAAATCCGCTGCGTCGCCGTGGCGCCGGGCTATGTGGGCACGGCCATGGTGCGGCGCATGGATCAGAAGGCCCTGGAAAAGATCCTGGCGGACGTCCCCATCGGCCGTCTGATCGATCCGGAGGAGGTGGCCTCCCTGGTGGGCGAATTGTATCGTAACGAGGCCCTGGCCGGCGATGTCTTTTTCATCCACGGCGGCCTGCGGCTCGGCTCCCGGGGGTAGGGTTTACAGATTCAAAGAGGGTGCCGTCGTTCCAACATACGAGAAAGGAACTGCTGCCGGGTCATCACCGCGCTGCGTGCCTTTGAGTTCCCGGTTGGAGATGAAAATGGAAACGGAAACGGAAAAAAATGAGCTGTCGGTGCTGATTGGAGAAATTTTCAAGAGAGACCAGACGGCCTTACTGACGGCTATTGTCACCTTCTCGCCTTTGGCCGTGATCGTCTGGGATGACAATGGTTGTGTCCGGGCTTGGAACCCGGCGGCGGAACGGATTTTTGGCTGGTCGGAACAGGAAATCCTGGGCAAGGCACTGCCGACGATCCCGCGAGAAAAACAAAGAGAGTTCGAGGAGATAAACGCTGCGGTTCGGCAAGGCGAAACGGTAGTTATCAAGAGGACCCAGTGGCTGAACAAGAATGGGGCAGCCGTCGATGTCCATCTGTCCGTGGCCCCCGTTACCGGTGAGTACGGTCGGGTAGAAGGCCGATTCGGCATTCTGGCCGACATCTCCGATCATCTCCGCCGTGAGGAAAAGCTGCAGGAAAGTGAAGAAAAATACCGGGTGATCCTCGAGAACATGGAAGAGGGTTAACACGAAGTGGATTTAAGGGGCAGCTTCACTTTCTTCAACAGATCCTTCGGCCGGATCATGGGTTACCGTGCGGAAGAGTTGCTGGGAATGAATTACCGGGAGTATGCCGCCGACGAAGAGAACCGGAAAAGGATTTTCGCGGCCTATAACCGTGTCTTTCGGACCGGGGCACCCCTGGAAAGCTTTAACTGGGACATCATTCGTAAAGACGGGCAGCGCCGGACCGTGGAGGTTTCTGCTTCCCTGATCAGGGACAAGGATGGACGTCCCGCAGGATTCCGGGGCATAGTCCGAGATGTGACGGAAAGGCGGCAAAACGTGGAGCGGTTGCGAAAGGCCCTGGGAGCGACGATCCAGGCCATTTCTTCACTGGTGGAAACCAGGGATCCCTACACCGCGGGTCACCAGCGCCGGGTGGCCGATCTGGCCCGGTCCATTGCCACGGAACTGGGATTGTCGGCGGACCGGATCGACGGCCTGCGCATGGCCGCCATTATCCATGATATCGGCAAGATCTCGGTCCCGGCGGAGATCCTGAGTATGCCCCGGCGCCTGACGGAGATCGAATTCAATCTCATCAAGACCCACGCCGAAGCGGGTTATCGGATCCTGAAGGACATAGATTTTCCCTGGCCGATTTGCCGAATCATCCTGGAACATCACGAACGGATGAACGGTTCCGGCTATCCCAACGGCTTGACGGGAGACATGATTCTGATGGAATCCCGGATCCTCGCTGTTGCCGACGTGGTGGAATCCATGGCCTCCCATCGTCCCTATCGCGCCTCTTTGGGTTTGGAGGCGGCATTGGCGGAAATCACCGGACACAAAGGGGAACTGTACGATGCCGAGGTGGTTGATGCTTGTCTCCGCTTGTTCCGGGAGCGGCAGTACCAGTTTAATTTGCCGTGATTTAGGCTCGGAGGGGGATCAGCCGTAAATTATCATGCCGGGGAGGCCCCCGCGCGTGATGAAAAGTCTCCCGGGAAACCGTAAGGGGTATTTTAAGACTAATGTGGATATAAATCTTGTCAAGTATTTGAATATTATCATCTATTGTTGATACGACCGCCGGCGGAGCATGGAGGGGGGGATGAACGGGAGATGAAATAATTGACTTCGCGGGGGCACCGTCTTAAAGTATTGGCGTCGTATTCGAGGATCACCTATGGACATCCTGCTGGTCAATCCCCGCTTCAACGGGCAGGCGGAAATACCGCCCCTCGGATTGCTGTATATCGCCGCCCCTTTGTGCGCTGCAGGCTACACGGTGGAGATCCTGGACCTGGATCTCCCGGCGGACTCCAAAGCCGGTCCGGCGGAACTTGCCGCCGTGATTCAAGACGGCAGACCTCGCATCCTCGGCGTAACGGCACTGTCCAACAGCTTTGCCGCCGCCCGGGAGGTGTGCCGGATTGCCAAAGCGATGGCGCCGGATATGCTCACCGTCTTGGGGGGTATTCACGGGACAATCCTTTATGGGGACATTTTGCAGACTTGCGAAGAAATTGAGATCGTCGTGCGCGGGGAGGGGGATCGTTCCTTCCCGGAACTCTGTCGCGCTTTTCTTTCCGGCGCCCCTCTGAGCGGCATCGCCGGTATCAGTTTCCGCCGGGACGGGAATACTGTGCACAATCCCGACCGCGATCCGGAACCGGATCTGGATGCCTTGCCCATGCCGGTTCACCACCTGGTTGACGGCAGCCGCTATCCCACCCGCAGTATCTCCTCCAGTCGCGGGTGCCCGCACCGTTGCAGTTTCTGTTCGATCCGGTCCCTCTACCGGGGGAAGATCCGGAGACGTTCCGTCGCTTCGCTGACGGCGGAGATAAGTGCCCTCCGGGCGCAGGGGGCGCGACGGATCATGTTCACCGACGACAATTTTACCACAGATGAGCGGCGGGTCCGCGAGTTCTGTGCCGCTGTCGTTGCAGCCGGTCTGCACCGCGGCGGTGAATTTTATATCCAGGGGCGGATCGACGACTTCTGCCGTCGTCCGGTCATGGCCCAGTGGCTGAGCGAGGCCGGGGTCAAGGCCGTATATGTGGGGGCGGAATCGGGATCGGAAGAGATCCTGGCGCGCTACGGCAAGGACATAACACCGGCGGATCTGCGCCGGGGCGTGGCCTGTTGCATCGAGCAGAACCTCATGCCGGTGGTGAGTTTCATCCTCTTTGGTCCCTGGGACACCGTGGACACCATGGTACAGACTCTCCGCCTGGCCAGGGAACTCTTCGAAAACGGGGCGGAGATCGCCTATACGGAAAGCCTCATCCCTTTTCCCGGCACGCCTGTTCAGGAGGAACTGGCAAAGGACGGCAAATGGCGGCAGGCGGCAGGGGCCTATTATTTCGAATCCTATACGGGCATGGATATGGACCGGGTGTTTGAGAAATTTGACCGGGCCCGGATGATGGCGCGGGATATCTATGGTGATGACCCCCTCTTCTCTCTCCGCCGGGTATATCATGAATTCACCCTGCTGGAAGATCTGTTGCAAGGCCGGGAGCCGCCGGCTCATCGGGAGTGGCTTGCCGCCCGTAACCGCGGCTGAAGGTGACTGACTCGCTATTCCCGGGTTGGCGTCAGGCAGTCCGGGTCATCCGGGACCGATTTACAGACAAACGGTCGGTGATGACGGGGCAGCGGCGTTTGAGATGCGGCGTTTGCGATTGCTTTCTGGAGCTCTTTGTTTTAACATCGCTGCCGGGTCTAATTGCGGGAGCATGATGGGCGGATCACCACCGCCGGATTATCAAGCTAAAGGAGGAAAATCTGAGATGAGAAATTACTGCTGCGGGCTGGGGAAAATGGCAACATGCCTTCTTTGCCTTTTTTTGGTTACGGGTTGCGCCGGCATGGACAAGGCCACCACGGGGGCGGCGGCCGGCGCCGGCATCGGCGCCCTGGCCGGTCAGCTTATCGGCCATAACACCGCCGGGACCCTGATCGGCGCCGGAGTGGGCATGGGTGTAGGATACATCATCGGCAACGAGATGGACAAGCAGAAGGCCGCCAAACAGCAGAACGTAGCGGAAGACGAGACGAAACCCCTGGCCGACACAACCTGGCAGATCATCAAGGTAACGCCCAAGCCCAAGCACAAAGATCCCTATACATCCCGGGTATCCCACTTCAAGACCGACGGCACGGTGATTTCCACCCTCATGAAGCCGGACGGGACGGTGGAAACGACGAACGAGCGCTATCGCATTGTCGGCTCCACCCTCATCATCAATCACGACAATTTTATTATCAATGCCCGCTTCCGGATCGACGGCCGGCAGATGGTTATGGATACCGGGGAGTATAGCATGGTCCTTCAGCGCCTCGATTCATAGGGCCGGCGGCGGCTTATTTCCCGGCCGCCGATCTTCCGCCGGTACTCCCTCCGGCCGGTGATCGCAATTCATGATGGTTTCTCGGAGGCGTTTCGACCTTAATGGGCGCTGACAAAAAAGCCCGGAAAGATCAAACTTTCAGCTTTTCAGGGCCGCCACCGCCTTTTGCAGCAGGAATTCCTGAAACCCCTTGTCGTGCTCGATGGAAAAGGACTCCTCGAACCCCCGGTCGGCGTTGTCGAGGAAGAAACGTTTCGTCTGCTCCAGGGCCGGCTGCGGGGCCTCCATGATCCGGGCGGCGGTTTCCAGGGCCCGTTCCCGCAGTTTTTCCCCTGCCGCCAGTTCGTTGGCCAGGCCGATCCGGTAGGCCTCCGCGGCGTCGATGATCCGTCCGGAAAGACAAAGCTCCCGGGCCAGACCGGCGCCGATGAGCCACTTCAGGGGGGTGAAAAGGGTGGGGGCGCCGAACTTGATTTCCGGGTGGCCGAACCGTGCCTCCGGGGTGCAGATGCGGATGTCGCAGAGTTTGACCAGATCGAAGCCGCCGGCGAGGGCCGGTCCGTTCACCGCGGCGATGGTGGGCTTGGGGAAATACCATATCCGGCGGTGATATTCCGACGAGGTCTGGTAGATCTCCTCGAGCAGTGCGGGTTTTCTGAATTCCCCGAGATCGAAGCCGGCGGTGAAGGAGCTGCCCGCTCCGGTGAGGATGACAACCCGAATGGCCGGGTTTTCTTCCCACACCTTCAGGCAGGCGGATATTTCCCGGCGCATGAGAATCGAGATGGCATTGTGCTTTTCAGGGCGGTTCAAGGTCAGAACACCGATGCCCTGCGGAAGCTCCTCCGTCAGAATGGTTGTGAATGACATAACGTTTCCTCCTCCCTAATCATTAAAAATCCGGGAAAAACATCAGAAATAAAAAAACGCCCCCGCCTCGTTTATGAGGAACAGGGGCGTCTGCTTCCATAAATCGTCTTCACAAATGACGGCCTCCGCGTTGCTGCCGCCCTTACCTCCCTTTGCCGAAAGGCGGGGGTGGCGGCGCGGCGGGGCGAACGGGGTTACTTCAGGCTGCTCAGGATGTCCCGGGCGATAATGACGCGCTGGATCTGGTTGGTGCCCTCGTAAATGGAGGTGATCCGGACATCGCGGTAGTAGCGTTCCACCGGGAATTCCTTCGTGTAGCCGTAGCCGCCCAGGATCTGGATGGCGTTATGACAGGCCCGTTCCGCCGCTTCCGTGGCGAAGTATTTGGCCATCGACGCCTGCCGGGCGAAGAAACGCCCGCACTGCTTCTGGTAGGCGGCGTTCATGAGGAGGAGGCGCGCCGCTTCCAGTTCCGTATAGGACTCGGCGATCATCCACTGGATGGCCTGGAAGTTGGTGATGGACTGATCGAACTGCTTGCGCTCGATGGCATATTTGGCGGCGTACTCGATGGCCGCCAGACCGCAACCCAGACCCAGGGAGCCGATGCCGATGCGCCCGCCGGCCAGTTCCCCCACGGCGGTGCGGAAGCCGTCGTTCGGCTTGCCCATCATGGCGCTTTTGGGAATGCGGCAGTCTTCGAAGATCAGCTCGTTCGTCGCCGAGGCGTGCTGGCCCATCTTGTGCTCCGCCCTGCCGACCGTGAAGCCGGGGATGCCGTTTTCCACGAGGAAGCAACTGATGCCCTTGCCCTTGGGGGCGGTCTTGTCGGTAACGGCCCAGACCACGAACACCCCGGCGTATTCGGCGCTGGTGATGAAGATCTTGTTGCCGTTCAAAACCCATTCATTTCCGTCCAGGACGGCGGAACAGCGCATTCCCGCCGGGTCCGATCCCGCCGTGGTTTCCGTGAGCCCGAAGCCGCCGGCATAATATTCGCCGGAGCAGATCTTGGGGATATAGGCCTTTTTCTGTTCCTCCGAACCGATGGCCTGGATGACCTCGCAGACCATGTTGTTCACCGAACAGGTCACCGCCGTGGAGGCACAGGCCCGGGCGATTTCCGTGATGGCGAGGCTGAAGGCCACGGCACCCGCTTCCGAGCCGCCGTACTCGGCCTTTACGGCGATGCCCATCAGGCCCAGTTCGGCCAGCTTTCGCAGGTTCTTTAGGAAGGTTTCACGATCCCCCTCCTCATCGAGTTTGGCAGCGACGGGTTCCAATTCCGACTTGGCAAAATTCCGCGCCGTATCCTGAATCATCTTTTGGTCTTCGGTTAAATCTAAATTCATCGCATCTTTTCCCCTTCCTGTATGATGTTTATTGACGCCGCATGTTTGAAAAACAGACGGGTAATTGCCAAATTGATTTGTGGTATGAAAACGTCATTTTCATGCTTCGTGGTGCTCCACGGGGCATGTGTCTATTAAGAAAGATAAAAAAGAGGGGAAGCAAGCTTCCCCTCTTTCCGGTCGTTCATCGCTAACCGTTGTCGATAATGGCCTGAATCTCAGGCGTGTAAGCGGTCTTTGCCGGCAGGAAGATCAGTTCGGGATCCACGAATTCGCGGAGGACGAACAGTTCCCGATAGGTCGGACACGGTGTCTCGCCGGTTACCTTCGACACGTTGAGGTCGAAACCGCAGTTTTCCTTTACCTGCTCCACCGTGACGCCGGGGTGGTGGGTTTCCAGGTAGATGATGCCGTCGTCATCGAATCGATAGACGCCCATGTTGGTCACGACGCCGCAGGGCCCGGAATTCGCATACGGCGTTCCCTTCCAGACCTCTTTCTTGGGCTTCCACTCGTTGGTCTTGAAGTCCCAGCACCACCAGCCCGGGGTGGTGGTATAGTCGTTTCTCTCGAGGAAGCGACGTTTTTCCTGGAGAATGATATAGGCCACCCGGTGGGCCATGGTGCCGATATCGGAGTTGCCGCCGGACCCCGTGAAACGATGGGAGGGATTGTAGTAATCGCCGATGGAGGTTACGTTGACGCCGCCGTACTTGTCGATGGCCGCACCGCCCAGGAAGCCCAGGGTAACGAAGCCCTGCTGGAGGTAGTACCCGAAGGTATCCACGAGACCGCCCAAAACCGAGCTCATGTTGGCCGCCCGCTGGTCGCAGACGGACATGGGTACGTGCATCGTCTTGCCGTCGCAGATGCCGGATTCATAGATCAGGGTGGCATGCGGGGCGGTGGTGAAGTTGGCCGTCATGATGCCCACCATGGGCAGACCGGTGCCGGCGAAAACGATGTCGTCGTCATGCACTTCGTGGGCAATGGCAATGGCCATAAGTTCCGGCAGAATGAATTCCCCCGGTTTTGCCGGTGTGTTGGGAATCTTGTCGATAAGTTCCATCAATTCTTCCATTGATTTTGCCATATTGTTTTCCCCCCTTTCTCTTAGTAACCGCTCATGGCCACGGACAACGGCATCTTCATCCGGGGTGCGGGTTTCTTGCCTCTCAGCATGCGGGTGCTGTAACCGGTGCTCTCCGCCTTCAGATCGAGAAGCTTTTTGGCCCCTAACTTGACGATGAAGTCTTCCCAGCTTGCCGGTCCGAATACCCATTCATCGAGCCACTTCTTCAGATCGTCGGTGTTCCGGGAAGCGGCATCCATGCCTCTCATGAAGGGGGCATCATAGTCGTAGTAGTAAGGCACCGAGCTGGGGAAGGCGCCCCAGGGGCATTCCACGATGGCGTCCACGGTGAAGTAGGGGATCTGGTTGGCTTCCGGATACTTTCTCATTTCCGATTCCGGAACTATTTCCTCGGCGATGATGACGACCTTTTCGCAGGCGAAGGAGATTTCCTTGTCGATGGTGCCGACGCCGCGCCACCGGGCCGTACCTTTGTCACCGGCCTGGGCCACATGGATGACGGCCAGATCGGGTCTCGCCGCGGGCAGGAGGATCGTGTCCCCATCGCCCCAGAAGGGCTCTTCCATCTGGATGAACTTCTTCTTGGCGATCTTGGGGTTTTTGCCGTCTCGCAATCCGGCCTTTCCCAGGGCATCGTATTTTTCATTTAAAAGGTCAGATCCCAGCGGTGCACTGTAGGGAATGAACGGAGCACCGATGGCGCCGGCGAGAAATCTCATGGCCATGGCGCCATGGGAGTAATCCTCGAGAATCATTTTGCCTTCTTTGTAATTCCGGTTGAGATTGACGTCGAGTTTGCCGGCCATCTCGCCCCAGCCCATCCAGTCCGTCTCGTAGATTTTGATGGCGTTGACGGCGTTCAGAAGCCAGGTGCAGCAACTGCCGTGCCTGTCTATAACATGAAGATCCTTGACCCCCTGCCTTGCCATTTCCCAGGCGAAGGCCACAGGATTTCGATTGAACCCTGTAAAGCCACTGAAGGCGACCTGAATTCCATTATTCGCATACTTCTTGACCGCTTCCGAAAGGGTCAAGATTTCAGCGGTCTTGGATTTCCCACGAATTCTTGCCATAACTACCTCCTTTTGTTATTGATTAACCCCTTACAAATAAAAAAAATAATAAGATAAAAAACCCCCTTTCTGTTTCACCTCCTTTCGTAAAGAATCAAAAACCCCCTTTTGGACGATCCTTGTCTTGCGGTGTCACTTAAAAAACTAATACTTTCAAATATGTGTGGAAGATACGAAGACTGGCTGCAAAACTCCACCAGCTCTATATTCTATATTGAATCCTGACTTAAGTGTCAAGAAGAAATACGAAAATATTTACTGAGGACGGTTAGAGGCGTCCTCCCATTTCGGCGGCCAGTTTTTGGAGAAATTCTTTGGGGATGGCGTCTCTTATTTCGGAGAGGTCCTTTTCTATCACTTCGCAGTAGGCATGGGTGAATCCTTCATAAAGGGAGATGAGATAGGTCAGACCGCCGTCGGGATTTCCCATGCGGATCTCCTCTTCCATGGTCAGGCGGATAAATTCATCCTCATGGAGGGCGAGGGAAGAGTCTTTAAGGATTTGAAGGTACTGGAAAGGTTTGGCCGGGTCCCGGTCCCGGAGATGGCTCAGTTGGAAGAAGACGAGATAACAGTATTTTGCCCGTTCCATGATTTCCGCTTCGGACAGCATACCCGTACCCCCTCAAAGGAACTTGTACAGGCGCTCGCCGAGCCGGGCAGGATCGAAGCCATAGACCTCCATGCCGGGGACGATCACCCGGGCGGTGGGCACCCCGATTTCCCGCCGCGTCAAATCGACGACGATGAGCCGGGGGAGGCCGTTCTCCTGAAGACGTTCCCCTACCCGACGGATATCGGTCAGGATGTCATCGCTGTAACCGGCGGCAAGATCCTGCAGGTCCTGGGCCGGCTCATCGTCCGGGAAGACGTCGCCCCCGAAGGCCTCCATCAGGTAAAGGGGCCGGCTTTCCAGGAGATTGCCGACGCCGTGTTTCTGCAGGAGCAGCCCCCGCGTGGTGGCCACCTCCATCATGGCCCGGGCGGCCGCCACCTTCGGGTCCAGGTGGGCGCCGAAACCTTCCATCGGCATGAGCTTTTCGATCGCCAGATCGTGGGCCTTGGCGGCAATGACGGGAATTTCGAGATCGAGGGTAAAATTCTGCAGGACTATATCTATCTCGGCCGCCGCCAGCTTCCCGGCGATATGGAGCAAAAAGTCATTTTCCGGAAGGTCGGCGATGAAAAGCGAGGGCGTCTCCAGGCGGCCGAATTTGATGATGCTCCAGGCGTCCCGTTCGATTACCTCCATCAGACCGTGAAATACCGCCTCTTCCATGGTGTTGCCCGCAGCCACCCCGTTGGTGTGGGTGGCCAGGAGTTCCGGTTCGTCCAGGTGAAAGGGGTGATAGACACAGCAGGCCGGCACGAGGATGACTTCGCCGGCGGCGAGGTCGTACCCTTCCACCCAGTGATAGGGCGTATCCTCGTGGAAATCGTTGAACCGGGGCAGAATGAGCGTTTCCGGGTGAAGAATCGGGCGGCGGGCGGCCAGCTCACGATAACTGCCCCGCACCAGCCGCGCCCGGTCTTCCTCCCGGAACTCCGAGGAATAGCGTTCGATGGACTCCATCGTCAGGGATACCTGGGCCTGGATCTTCGTGAGACCCTTGCCGGTGTGAAAGGTATGCGAGCCGTCCGGGCGGATGCGCCGGCAGGTGAAGACGGGCAGGCCGATCCGGTCCTCCTCGGTGGCGTCCCGGAAATCCTCCATACCCAGGGTGTTTTTCATGGCGGCGATGAATTGCAGGGTATCTTCCGGCACCCGGGAGCGATGGGTGTCCAGGATATATTTCTTGGGGCAGGGGTGAAGTTTCAGGTGCGGATCCGGCATTTCGGTATCACTTCTCCTCAAAGGCGTCTTTTCGGCGTATATTCGACCATCATCGTTATGTCAACCGGGAAAGACGAACACCGTACCTATTGTTTCCGGTTCGCCCAGGAGTCGATACGCGCAGCTTCCGCGTTCCATCCCGGGGAATTCCGTATTTCCATATAGACGGTAAAAAGTCGCTCCATGATCGCGACGGCCCGCTCCATCAGAAAAATACGCTCCAGGAGCAGCCCTTCCCCTTCCGTCGCCTCGTTTTCCCCGGAATCGTCAGCCGCCGCGGGCAGTTTCAGCGCTTGAAACTGAAACAGATCGGCCTTGAACGTGAACTCCCACTCGGCGGCGTCTATTTCCAAAGCCAGACGGGCCTCACGGATCTTTTTCCCCTGCCGGAGCGCTTCCCTGCCTTCCCGGAGGGAGGCGTGCGGACCCTGGCAGACCACCGTTTCCGCGTAGTCTCCCCGTCCCGATTCCAGGACGAGACGGCGGACAAAGAACAGGCCGATCTCCTCACCCCCGCCCAGGTCGATCCGTCCGTTCCGTTCCTCGCTCTTGAACCACAGCCAGGTCAGAAACTCCCGGCCGGGTTCTTTGGTCAGGTATTCCGGCGGTTCCCTGTTTTCCTTGCCCACGGCCGCCAGGGCTTCCAGCCAGGGAACGTGGAGGGTCGGATTCAGGGAGAATGTTTCCCGGAAGCGATCCTGGAATTCCTGGAGGATCTTTTCGCCGAGAGAAGAAAAATAGATCTTCCCCTGGGCCAGGGACCAGCAGACGTCGAACAGGGATGGCACCGGGAGGGTCTGCTGTAAAATTTCCCGGTAAACCGCCGCCCGGAGGGCCTCTTTCTCTTCCCGGTGCAGTTTTTTTACCCCCCGCTCGGCCAGCAGGTTCCGTTCCGCCTCCCGCACCCGCAGGCGCAGCAGCGCCCCCGGAACGGTCTTCCGGTCGATGCGCAGGGAAAAGACCCGGTAGTCGCCCACGGTATGACCGGCAGCGGCGAATTCGGTATCGAGAGCATCCTGGAGGCCTGTCCAGCCCGCCGACTTCTCATCGTTTTCCGGGAAGAAGTCCCGAAAGGCCCCGGCCTTTATCCGGGCGTCGAAACGGGAGGCGAAATCGCCGGGAAGGGGATCGGAGACAACGAATTTCGAGAAGGTCAACGCCCCTTTTTTCAGACTCATGGGCCATATCCTTTCAAAACGCTTTGAAATGCAGTCGTCTTATATACAACCGCCGGGACATTTGCAACCCGGCATTTGGGATTTCCTGCCTTTGCCCCGCCGGCAGATTCCCCAGGTTCCGGACCGATCCCAGCCCGGAGATTCTTTCGGGTCGTGAACGTCGCCGTAACGCCGGTCAACAGCCGATCCCGGGTAAAGAAAACGGGTTCACGATTTTGTTGTGGATATTCGCCGGCAACTGTATTAATCATCGCCGGGAGCGACACCCCGCCCCGTCGCCGGGACGGGGCTGACGACAGAGCTTAAAATCCGGTGACTTATGCATGAAGACAAGAGGATAACCCGTCGCCGGACAACGCATGCCGGGAACGGGGGACCAAGGGAGGAGAAATCATGAGTATCGGGGGGGTGACAGCGGGAGCGGGCGCCGGCGTGGATGCCGGCGTCTTTCAGGCCGTATTCCATGCCGCTCCTGTGCCCATGGCCATAACACGCCTGCGGGACGGCGTGCTCATGGATGTGAACCGGGCGTGGCTGGAGGCGACGGGACTTGCCAGGGAGGAAAGCCTCGGCCGTACCACCGGAGAACTCAATATCTTCTTGAACCGGAGCGACCGGGAGCGCCTGTTCCGGGAGCTGACGGAAAAAGGCAAGGTGGACGGTTTCGAGTTTGAAATGCGCCACCGGTCGGGAAGCACCGCCGTGATGTTCCTGACTTTGAAGTCTTATATGTGGGGTGGAGAGACGTATGTTTTCGGTATCTGTCAAGATATCTCCGCGCAGAAGCTGGCGGAAGAGTCGCTTCGTAATCGGGAATCATACCTTTCGTCGATCATCGAAAACCAACCGGGGCTTGTCTGGTTGAAGGACAGACAGGGCAAGTACCTCGCGGTAAACGAGATATATGCCCAAGCCTGCGGGGTGGGGGCCGCCAAGGATCTGGTAGGCAGAACGGACGCGGCGATCTGGCCGGCGGAACTGGCGGAAAAATACCGCCGTGACGATCTGCGGGTCATGGAGACGGGGAAACCCTTGATCGTGGAGGAACAGGTCCTGATCCGGGGAGAAATGACCTGGGTCGAAACCTTCAAGACGCCGGTGTACGACGGGCAAGGAAATGTAATCGGCACCACCGGTTATGCCCGGGACGTCACCGAACGGAAAAAGGTAGAGAAGGAGCTGGAAAGATATCGGGAAAGCCTGGAGCAGGCGGTCGAGGAAAGAACCAGGGAACTGGAATACCGGACGAAAACCCTCGAGGAGATGAACATCGCCTTGAAGGTGCTGCTGGATCGCCGGGCGGAGGAGAAATCAGAAATGGAAGACCGGTTTGTCATGAACATCCGGAACCTGGTCATGCCTTTTACAGAAAAGCTTAAAGAGACGCATCTGGACGAACGTCAGCTTGCCTATCTCCAACTCATAGAAAACAATCTTGCGGAAGTTACCTCCACCATGATCAAGAAGATGCACCAGTTCAAATTGACCCCTACGGAGCTGGAAGTCGCCTCCCTGATAAAGAACGGCAAAACCACCAAGAAAATCGCCGATATCATGGGGATCGCCCCCAGTTCCGTCAATACCCACCGCCACAGCATTCGTAAGAAAATGGGTATCAACAAAAAAAACGTTAATCTTTGCTCGTCTCTTCGCGCCCTGGATTAGTCAGAGAATAACACCACGGTTTCCTTTGAGAAATTTTCACTCGCAAATACGTGCATATGTTATTGAGCTACAACGGTTTATCATTAACGGAACCGCTGCGGACACTGCGGAGCGCGTCCCGCAATTTTCATCCTGTCTTGTGATGGCGTGCCGTCATGGGGGGGCATTGTGCGCAGGTATCACCCCCGTCATGAAAATCAAAGGGAACATGTCGGCAAGTACCCGATAATTTGCATGTTCCGATATGAACAAGCCGGGCATGGGAGGGGGTAGTAAGGAGATAATATCCACATTAATTAAGCGATTATTCAATATTGTCTTTCCCGGCACTAAGCGGGTAAATATCCCTGACATCGCCCGGGGAAGACCGGCGGGAGAGATTGGACCGGACAAAACCGACAATAAACCCCGAAAGGAGGAAAAGAAAAATGGATCCGAAAAAATTCGCCAAGCAGATGTTTGATTTCAACAAGAACGCTTTTGACAAGTCTTTCGCGGCCATGGTGGTGATGCAGGATCAGGCGGAAAAGATGTTCGGCCTGTGGCTGAACCAGAACAAGTGGTTTCCCGAGGAGGGAAAGAAGGCCCTGGCGCAATGGACGGAAACCTACAAGAAGGGGCGGGAGGAATTCAAGAGCAAGGTGGAGGAAGGATATAAGCAAATGGAACAATACTTTGCCGGACCGGAGAAGTGACGACGCCGTAAAAGACCCCTTGGCGGTGTGGCGCTTACTTATTCTTCACGGCGCCGGACGTAAAGGGATGTTCCGTTCGCCGGCAAACAAATCCCGCCGCGGATAATTCCGAACCGTTAACGGACCGGATTTACATAACATGGACCGTTCGGTAACGAGACATCCGGCATACGCGGGTGCCGCCCCGGCGGGAAAATTTATATGAAAACGCCGGCAGGCGACCGGTTATTTTCGTCTTTCCTGGAGATCGTCGTTCAATGAGTCATAACCCGCCGCGAAGGCCTGGAGATTGAGCTGCCGTTGGGCGGCCGGCAGCCTCCGGGTGATGGCGTCATGGAAATCCTCACGGCGGCAGGGAAGAACGCCCAGACGGCCGAGCGCGCCCAGCATGATGATGTTCACCAGGATCGGATTCCCCAGGGCCACGGCCCGGGCGGTAGCGTCAAAGAGGTATGCCCGGGGCAGGATCTCCTTTACGGCGGCCGCCATTTCCGACACGGGCGGATAGGTGAGATCGCCCTTGATGACCCCCACCGGGAAAATCGGGTGGGTGTTGGTCAGCAACACGGTGGCGGGATTCCCGTAATCCGCCAGGACCCGGACGGCTTCCACCGGTTCCAGGGAACATATGACGTCGGCCTGTCCCCGGGGAATCTGGGGGCTGGCCGCGGTACGGCGGGAGATGCGCACATGGCTCATGACGGATCCCCCCCGCTGGGAGGCCCCGAAGGTCTCCCCGATCGTGACCAGAAATCCCTTGCGGGCCAGCATTTCACCCAGCAGACGGGCGGCCAGGACGTTTCCCTGACCACCGACACCGGTGACGATGATGTTGTAAGGATCTTTGGCGAGCTGGACACCGGTCATGATCAGGAAACCTCCTTTCGGGCGATGGCCCCGGCGGGGCAGATATCGGCGCAAACCCCGCAGCCGGCGCAGATGATTTCATCGATGCGGCTGACCATTTTTTCCCGGTCCCATACCAAACCCGGACAGCCGAAAACCCTGGTGCAGAGGCGATTGCAACCGCATTCCTCCCCGCGGCACCGCGACGGATCCACCGACATCTCGAATTTCTTCCGGCCCCGCCGCTCCGGACTCAGGGCGCAGGCCTGGCGTAGAATCAGCACCTTGGCGCCTTCAGCGTATTCCATGAGGTGATTGAGCTTTTTTCTCGTCTTTTCCAGATCGAAGGGGTCGCTCACCTCTACCTTCGCCCCCATGGCCCGGCACAGCTTTTCCATGTCCAGGGCCGGGACCGGATCGCCCAGGACGTCGGTCGGCGAACCGGGGTGGGGCTGAAAACCCGTCATGGCCGTGCCCCGGTTGTCCAGGAGGATCATGGTGAAGGGGGACCGCTGATGGATGGCGTTGGCCAGGGCCGGCATGGCGGCATGGAAGAAGGTGGAATCGCCGCAAACGGAGAGGACCGGCTGGTCCATGCCGAACTTTCTTAACTTACCGAAACCACTTGCTATCCCGCTTCCCGATCCCATGGCGTGGAGGGTCTTGCAGGTATTGAAACCGGCGGGCATGGTGCCCATGACATAACAGCCGATATCGCCGCAGACGAAGCCGCCGCGGCCGTCCAGTTTCAGGGCGTTGTTGATGGACCAGTAGGACGCCCGGTGGGGACAGCCGGGGCAGAAAGTCATACCCCGGGGCGGGGCATACCGTGCCGCCAGCTCCCGGACCGCCCGGGAGAAGGCGGACGGCGTGCCGGCAGCGGGGGCCTTGCAGATTCGGGAAAGGGCGGCGATCACCACGTCGGGATTAAGTTCCCCCACGGTGGGGATGTGGCCGGATTTCTTGCCGTAAAAGGTTTTGACGCCGATCTCCGCACCGGCCTCGGCGGCGATGACCTTGACGTGGTCTTCCAGGGTCGGTGCCACCTCTTCCACAAACAGGATGCGCGGCGCCGCGGCGAGATATCGGGTCACCAGCCGCCGGGGGAGGGGCCAGGTCGTCGCCAGTTTGAGAATCCCCACCCGTTCTCCCAGCCCCAGCATGCTTACGGCCTCCCGGCTGTAAAGGGAGCAGACGCTGCCGGTAATGATGAGCAGCTCCGGAACCTCCGGGCCCTCGTAGGTGTTGAAGGGACAGGTTTCGAAGATCTCCGCCGCCTTCCGTAATTTATCCTGCTGGGGGCCGTGCTGTACTTCCGGGGCCCCGACGATCATGGCGATCATCGGTCCCGTATCCGGGTCGAGGAGGGGACCATCATAAGCAAAGGCCGCCGCGGCCGCCGGCGCCGGCAGGGGGCCGAAACGGACGTTACCGCTGGCATGGGAAAGCCGGGTGACACTCCGGATCATGACGATGTTCCGGATCTTTTCTGATAGGTCGAAGGCCCAGGGGATGATGTCCTTCGCCTCCTGAAAATCCCCCGGTTCCAGGAGGGGGAACTCGAGCAGACGGGCGAAAAGTCGGGATTCCCCTTCGTTCACGCTGGAGAGGGCGCCGGGATCGTCGCAGGAAACCAGCAGCATCCCCCCCCGGGTGCCGGAACTGGCCAGGTGGAGGAGAAAGTCGGAGGCCACATTGACGCCGTTCTGTTTCATGATGCACATGGAGCGCAGACGGGCGAAGGATGCCGCCGCCGCCACCTCCACGGCGACCTTTTCATTGGTGGACCACTCCACATAGATATTGCGCTCCCGGGCCACCTTCGACAGACACTCGATGATCTCCGAAGAGGGGGTGCCGGGATAGCCGGCGGCGACGTTGACGCCGGCCTCCAGGGCGCCCCGGACGATGGCTTCGTTGCCCATGAGGAGATGCTGGATGTTTTTTCCCTCATCGATCAGATATGACATGACGCCTCCTTAGTCGTTTTAAAAAACCTTCCTCATTTCCCGCTCTTCCCGGGAGGAGCGGAATCAGGAGCGGGTTTGCCCGTCGTCAGGATATGGTGCCGCACCTCGTCGTTAAGGCGCAGACAGGCCGCGCCCTCCTCACCGTTGAGGCGGCCCGTTTCGAGGCAGCGGCGGACGCCCCGTTCCTTCTTGTTGGCCGCCGCCCAAGAGAGATGGGCCAGATTCTCCGCCGGCATGTCCTCCAGCACAAGATAACCCGCTTGCTCCGCTTGGCGGACCATATCCTCACCCCGTGCCGTGCGGATGATGAGGGTATTGCGGTCCGGACGGCCCTCGAGAACCCCCACGGAAACATCGCTAAATTCGGCTGTCATGTCGATACAGTGCCCGCAGCCGGCAGGAACCAGCGGCCGGATCTCATCCAGGGGGAACGCCTGTTTTCCCGTTGACAGATAAACCTCCAGCAGAGCTGCCGGGGGCGGTGGAATATCCACCTTGACGATGTCCCGCAGCGGTACCCTGGCCGCCAGGAAGGCCTCGAACCGGCGGAAGTCGAGGGCCCAGGTGCAGAACAGACCGATCACCAGCCCCACCGGATCTTGGAAGGACGCCTCTTTAAGGGGATTCATCCGCATCTGGGCCACGGCGGTGGCCTGGCAGGGGGTGGCCACGATTCCCAGCTCCGTGTGTCCGGCCGCCACGGCACGGTTCAGGGCGGCAAGGGTGGGGGCGGCGGCGTATTTGGAAAGGCTGTTGCCGAAGACCGCCGCCGGTCCGGTGACCAGGCGGGGGACGGGGAGGAGACCTTTCCGTCCCGTGAGGACGGCGCCCCGGATGCGTTTGGTCCGGAGGGCATAATAGGCCAGGGCGGAAACGGTTCCTCCTGCCTGAAAGGACTGTTGCTTCACTTTGGCGCCGGCCCGGGCTATATGGATGCTCCGATAACTGCCCAGGGGTTCACCGTCGTAGGGCGCGTTGAAGAGAAAGCGGGAAAGGGTGTCCGGATTCACCTCCACCTTGGGGCAGTAAGCATAGCAGCGTCCCTCCTCCCTGGTGCAGGGGAAGAGGTACGCCGTCTTTCCCCGGTAGGATCGAAAATAGGGACAAAGATCGATGCAGGCGCCGCAGCCGATGCACATTCCCGTCCGGATAACTTCTTCGTACAGTTTGTTCGCTCCGTATCGTTTCATGACCGGATCCTTTCTCGCCGTTCGTAAGGGTTTCTGCCGACCGGTTTCGTTAAGTTGGGGCAGCATAGCACAGAAAACTTCTATAAATGAAGCGGTATCTGACGAAAAATCATTGTTGCCGATAAGGTGTGCGGCGCTGACGGGGTATGACTCAGGCGATGAAGAGATCCTTCGTGGCGAAGAGGGGGTCGGTGGTCAGATTGATCCCCAGGCGCCGGAACCCCGCCTCGTCTCCCGGGGTGGGGATATGGGTCATGTGGGCCTCGCAGTTCTTCAATTCCTCGAGTTTTTCCAGCGCCAGGGCCGCGGCGGGATTGGTGGCGGCACTGATGCTCATGGCGATCAGCGCCTCCTCGAGATCGAGGCTGACGGATTTTTCCTTGAGAATTTCCGTCTTGAGCTTCGCTACCGAATCGGTGATTTGGGGAGGCAGGAGCTTGATCTTTTCGGGGACCCCCGCGAGGTGTTTGATGGCATGAATGACGACGCTCGAGGCGGCATGGAGGAGGGGTGAGTTGCTTCCCGTGATGATCGTGCCGTCTTTGAGCTCCACGGCGGCGCCGCAGAAGATGCCTGCATCGCCCTTTTCCCGTTCCGGGGCCTGACGGGCGGCCTGACGGGCCACGGCCACGATGGGCCGCCGCTCCTCGGGGATCAGCCGGAAATCTTTCATGAACAATTCCACCCGCTGGACCGTCTCCCGGTCCGCAAAGCCCATGACGTATTCGCAACGATAACGGAAATAGCGGCGGATGATCTCCATCTTGGCGGCTTCCTGGGTGATCCCGTCGTTGGTTATGGCGAAGCCGGCGCGGTTTACCCCCATATCGGTGGGGGAACGGTAAAAGGAAGCCTCGCCGGTGATCTTTTCCAGGATGCGCCTGAGGACCGGGAAAACCTCCACATCGCGGTTGTAATTGACGGCCGTCTCGCCGTAGGCTTCGAGGTGAAAGGGGTCGATGAGGTTGAAGTCCCGGATGTCGGCCGTCGCCGCCTCGTAGGCCACGTTCACGGGATGTTTCAGGGGCAGGTTCCAGATGGGGAAGGTCTCGAACTTCGCGTATCCCGATTTCAGACCCTGTAAATAATCATGGTAGAGCTGGGAAAGGCAGGTGGCCATCTTGCCGCTTCCCGGACCCGGCCCGGTGACGATGACCAGGGGCTTGTCCGTCTCGATGCGGTCGTTGGCGCCGTACCCTTCGTCGCTGACGATGATCTCCACGTCCGTGGGATACCCTCTGGTGAAGCGGTGGGTGAAGACGGGAATGCCCCGCCGCTCCAGCTTGTTCTTGAACTGGAGGGCCGCCGGCTGGCCGTCGAAACGGGTGATGACCACCCCCAGGACGGGGATCTCCCAACTCCGCAGATCGTCGATGAGCTTCAGGGCGTCGGCGTCGTAGGTGATGCCGAAGTCGGCGCGGATCTTTTTTCTCTCGATATCCCCGGCGTAGATGCACAGCAGCACATCGGCCTTATCCTTGAGCTCCCGGAGGAGCCGCATTTTTACATTGGGGTCGTACCCGGGGAGGACCCGGGCGGCGTGGTAGTCGTAGAGGAGTTTGCCGCCGAATTCGAGGTAGAGCTTATTGTGGAAGCGCTCCACCCGCTGGAGGATCTCCGCGGTCTGTTCCCGGATGTATTTTTCATTGTCGAATCCCGGTGCCGTGATCATCGCCCGTCCCCTTTCCGGGATGCCATGCCCGGGAGCATCCCTGTCTTCCCCCCGGGGGGTATTCCCGGTGAAACCGGCGCCTTGCGTATCCTCTTTTCCGGGAATTGTAAAGCAAATAGTGCAAAAATGAATAGAAACAGGACAAATATGTTCCAGGGGCAAGGCGGGTGAATCCTGAGAAAGACGTTCCGGCGGGTGTGTTGCCGTGACGACGGAGGAAGCGCTTTCATCGCATATGGACTTACTGTTAACCCGTCCCGATCGCGGCTTCCGTTTCCCTGCTCAGGGCGGCGAGGGCGGGCGATATGGATACCGGATACGGCGGGGTTGCGGCCAGTTGCCGAAAACGGCAGGGCAGGGCGCGGAGCTGTTCCTGCCCGTAAGCCGCAATGGCGTTCAGATCCCCCCGGGGGACGATCCGCCGCCCGGCGGCCATGACCTGGATCATCAGGGGAGTCCCCGTTGCCCTGTCCGTTGTGACGGTGAGCACATCCCCCGCCATGACCCCCCCTTCCAGCTGGCGGTAAACCTGTTTGGCCCCGGGCAGGGTCATCTTCCCCGGGGATTTCTTGAGCCGCGCCCTGCCGGCATACTCCATCAGTTTGTAGGCACATTCCAGATAGGGCACGTCAGCGGAGGTGTCGAGCTTCGTGCCCACCCCGAAACCGTCGATGGGCGCCCCCCGGTCGAGCAGGTCCCGAATGGTGAACTCGTCCATGTTGCCGCTGACGAAGATCCGTATCCCCGGGAAGCCGCCCCGGTCGAGGATCGTGCGGACCTGCCGGGACAGCTCAGGGATGTCGCCGCTGTCCAGACGGACGGCGTTGACCTTGATCCCTTCCCGGGAGAGGATCTCGGCCGCCGCTAACGCCCTGCGGGCCCCGGCGAGGGTGTCGTAGGTGTCGATGAGGAGGGTGGTGTTGCCGGGGTTGCTGCGGCAGAAAGCGACGAAGGCGGCCAGTTCGCTGTCATGGGCCTGGATGAAGGAGTGCGCCATGGTCCCGTAAACGGGGATGCCCAGAAGCGGCTCGGCGATGACGGTGGAGGTGCCTCTGAAACCGGCGAGGTAGGAGGCCCGGGCGGCCAGGAGACCCGCTTCGGCGCCGTGGGCCCGACGGAGACCGAAATCCACGAGTACGGCGCGCCCGTCGGCGGCGAGGACACATCGGGACGCCTTGCCGGCGATGAGAATTTCATACTGGAGGATGTTGATCAGCCGCGTTTCGACGAGCTGTGCCATAGGTAGGGGAGCGACGATCCGGACCACCGGTTCGCCGGCAAAGAAGACCGTCCCCTCCGGCAGGGAGTAAACATCACCGGCAAAGCGGAAACCCTGCAAATAATCGCGCAGGTTTTGGGAAAAGCGGCCCGTTTTCTCCAGATACGCGATCTCTCCGTCATGAAATTTCAGCTCCTCCAGATAGGTCAGCAGGGTTTCCAGCCCGGCGGCGACCAGGAAGCCTCTTTCCGGCGGCAGGGTACGGACGAAAAATTCGAATACCGCCGTGCCGTTCATGCCCTGGTCCAGATAACCCTGGAGCATGGTCAATTGGTAAAGGTCGGTCAGGAGGGGGCTGGTGAGCGGATCGAGTTTCATGGGCCGACAGACTCACAAGTAAATGGATTTCGGAACTGGCGCTGCCGGAGGCGCTTCCGGTTTCCCGCCTCGTCTTTTAGGTTGCCGGTCATGTTTCATCCCGAAAAGGGAAATTCCCGGTTGAAGACGTGATGGTTAAATGATAAAAAAAATCCGTATGAAAGACAAGGAGAACTTTCGGAGCAAAAAGGTCGAGTTTCTGGCGGCGGGGCGGCGCCTGGCGGGCGTGGTCCTCATGCCCGGACATGCCGGCGGACCGTGGGGCCCGGCGCCGGGGACTGACCGCCGGACCGCCGCCGGCGGCGTTGCCCGCAGCGGCTCCCCCCGTGTTCGGGATGACGACGGCGGCGGGGAATCCCCCGGGGGTGAAAAGAGCGTCCTACGGGAAGAAGGGGCCGCGACCGGGAGGGCACGGGATTTTCCGTGGCTGGTCTTTCTCCACGAGGGTCTAGGCAGCATCGGTCAATGGCGTGATTTTCCGGTGACGCTCTGCGAAAAAACGGGTCTGCCGGGCCTCGTTTACGACCGCTGGGGTTATGGCGGCGCCGAGGTCTGCCGGGAGCAGGGCAACCGTGACTACCTGCATCGGGAGGCCCTGACATTTCTGCCCCGGGTGCTGGATCATTTCGGGATCGCAAGGGCCGTTTTCATCGGCCACAGCGATGGGGGGACCATCGCCCTGATCTTCGGGGGGGCATATCCGGAGCGGACGGCGGGGATAATTACCGAGGCCGCCCATGTGTTCGTCGAGGACGTTACCCTGGCGGGGATCCGCGACGCCGTCACCGCCTACGCGACTACGGATCTCAAGGCACGACTGGCCCGGTATCACGGCGACAAGACCGATCTGGTCTTTCGCAGATGGTCGGAGACCTGGCTGGGACCTTCCTTTCGCGACTGGAACATCGAGGCGCTGCTGCCCCGGGTGGGATGTCCGGTGCTGGCCATTCAGGGTGAAGACGATCCCTACGGTACCCCGGCCCAGGTGAAGGCGATCGTCGCGCAGACCGCCGGGCCGGCGGAGGGGTTCCTTGTCCCCCGTTGCGGCCATATCCCCCATACGCAGGCCCGGGAGACGGTCTTGGCCGCCATGGCGTCCTTTATCGGGAAAGTAATCTCCCCGGGTGATGTTGACCGTGAGGTGCCCAACACATGCGCGGCGAGAGAGACTTAATGACGAACAGGGAGGACGATGAAATTGAAAATCGCGGTATTGAGCGGCAGCCCCAAGGGGGAGGACAGTGTTACCCTCCAGTACGTTCGCTATCTCCAGAAGGTCCATCCGGAACACGAGTTCCAGGTTTTTCACGCGGCCCAGCAGATCCGGAAGCTGGAGCGCGACCCGGGGGCATTTGCGGCGATCATGGAAAGCGTCGCCGCCTCCCAGGCGGTTATCTGGTCGTTTCCCCTTTACTATTGTCTGGTGTGTTCCCAGTACAAGCGTTTCATCGAGCTGATCTTCGCCCGGGGCCGGGAAGACGCCTTCCGGGACAAGTACGCCCTTTCCCTTTCCACTTCCGTGCACTTCTTCGATCATACGGCTCACAATTACATCCAGGGGATCTGTGACGATCTCCGGATGAAGTATTTCGGCCGCTATTCCGCGGAGATGTACGACCTGGTCCGGAGCAGGGAGCGGGCCCGTTTCCTGGTCTGCGGGGACAATTTCCTGCAGACGGCGGCGTCCGGGGCCCCTGCGGCGACGCAATTCCCGCCCCTGCGGTCAGGGGATTTCATTTACCGGCCCGCGGCGCCGTACCCCGACCTGACCTCGGGGGGGAAGAAGATGCTGATTCTGGTCGATGAAATACAAAGCGAATCAAATCTTTGGCAAATGGTGCAGACCTTTGCCGGCAACTTTGCCCACCCGGTGGAGACGGTCGCCCTCACAGGCGTCGATATCAAGGGCGGCTGTCTGGGTTGTTGCCGGTGCGGGCTTGACAATACCTGCCGGTATCAGGGCAAGGACGGGTACATAGATTTTTACAACGAAAAGGTGAAGGGCGCGGATATTATCGTCTTCGCCGGGGAGATCCGGGACCGTTACCTTTCGTCGCGATGGAAGCAGTTTTTTGACCGTTCCTTCTTCAACACCCACACCCCGACCCTCACGGGCAAGCAAATCGCCTTTTTGATCTCCGGACCACTGGGGCAGTTGCTCAACCTCACGGAGATCCTGTCGGCCTATGCCCAGTTCCAGCAGGCCAACCTGGCCGGGATCGTCACCGACGAGGGGGGCGATTCAGCACACCTGGATGCCCTGCTCCGGGAACTGGCCCGGCGGACCGTCCGCCTGGCAGGGCAGGGCTATACCCAGCCGCCGGACTATCTGGGTGTCGGCGGCATGAAGATCTTCCGGGACGAGGTCTGGGGGGGGGCTGCGGTTTGTCTTCCAGGCGGATCATCGCTATTACAAGAAGCACGGCTACTATGATTTCCCCCAGAAGGATTTCAAGACCCGGCGCTTGAATTTCCTGATGGTCTTTATGACGAAGATCCCCGCCTTCCGGAGAAAATTTCTCAAGGTGCTGGAAAAGGAGATGGTCAAGCCGCTGAAACGGGTTGTGGCGGAAAAGTGAACGGGGGCCGGGCGGCAAGCATTCGCTTCGCGGGTCGGTAACGCCATGGGGGCGGCATTAAAAACATTCATGCCCCGTGGCGCACCACGGAGCGGGAAAATTGCGTTTTGGTAGTAAAAGTAGGCAAGTAGCCGATGGCGGTCATGTTGTATTATGCCCGTCCCGGGCTCGGAGGTTTGTCGGCCGGCCGGTTTTCCCGTGCAGACAGGTCATTGAAAGCCCCGCATAAATCTGTTATGGCGGGAACAAAAAATCTCAGGAAGGATGAAAGCCCATGGAACCGATCAAGATTATGCCCTGTCTGGACATGAAGGAGGGCCGCGTCGTCAAGGGGGTGCATTTCGTCGATATCCGCGATGCCGGCGATCCGGTGGAAAACGCCGCCTTTTACGAAAAGGAGGGGGCCGACGAGCTGGCCATGCTGGATATCGCCGCCACCCTGGAAAACCGCAAAACCCGCCTCGCCTGGGTGCAGAGCGTGGCCGCTGTGATCACCATCCCCCTGACGGTGGGCGGGGGCATCAACTCCCTGGAGGATATCGAGCTGGTCCTGGGTGCCGGGGCGAGCAAGGCCTCCATGAACAGCGCCGCCGTCAAGGATCCCGAGCTGGTCCGCGCCGCGGTGCAGCGTTTCGGAGCGAAGCGGATCACCGTGGCCATCGACGCCCGGCGCAACCCGGCCATGCCGTCGGGATTCGAGCTGGTCGTGGCGGGGGGTACGAAACCCGTGGGTAAAGACGCCATTGCCTGGGCCCGCCAATGCCAGGATCTGGGCGCCGGGGTGATCCTTCCTACGAGCATGGACGGCGACGGGGCGCTGACGGGCTACGACCTGGAATTCACCCGGGCGATCGCCGATGTGGTGAGTGTCCCTGTCGTGGCCTCCGGCGGGGCGGGTAAGCTGGAACACTTTTACGACGCCGTGGTCCGGGGTGGCGCCTCGATCCTCCTGGCGGCGTCGGTCTTTCACTTCCGGACCTTCCGCATCCGTCAGGTCAAGGAATATCTCCGGGAGAAGGGGTTGCCGGTGAATCTCTGAATTGCCGCCGGCGCCGTCGGCAGGGAAATGAGGGGCGATCGGGGGAGATAGACGGACAACCCCTGGTGCCGACCGGAATGGTCGCGAGGGGTCGGACAGGCTGGCGCCGTCATGACTCGCCTCCCCGTCCGTCAAGGTTAGAAGAACGTATCTGTTAAATTTATCTGAGAGGTTATTTAGAAATGAAGAGGACGATCGTTTCCATGATGATCTTGCTGTTGGCGGCGACTATCTCCTGCGCCCCCACCCATAGTTCACGTTATCGTGAAGGCAGCAACGTGGGGCAGGAAACGGGCATGACCGTTCAGGATGAACAGCGTCTGACCGAAGAAGCTTTACCGAAAATGCTGAAGGACTACCCACCGGCGAAAAATAAAGAGCTGCAGAAATACGTCTCCGAGCTGGGGATGAAAATCGTCCGGGCGAACAACCTGGAAGGCAATCCCTATCATTATGATTTCACAGTCGTCGATGTCGTTGACATCAACGCCTTTGCCATGCCGGCGGGTAAGATATTCGTCACCGCGCCGCTTCTCGCCACGGCCGCCAACGAGGCGGAGCTTGCGGGGGTAATATCCCATGAAGTCGGCCATGTCGTCGCCCGCCATTCGGCGGAGCGAATGTATGTCATGGAAAAAGAAGGAAAGAAAACATGGCTTTACGCTACCGGCGGGGCGGTTCTGGGCGCCGCCGTCGGTTATGGTCTGGGGAGGATGATTTGCGGTCCCGATGATACCGCCTGTCACGCCAAAGCGGCGCTGTTGGGCGGAGCGGTTGGCGCCGGCGGCGGCATGCTTGCGCAGAAATACACCTTTCTGGTTAACTCCCGGGAGGATGAGATGGAGGCGGACCGACTCGGGTTCAAGTATGCCGTCGGGGCCGGTTACGACAAGAACCAGGTGGGTAAATTCTATGAAAAACTCCTTGTGATGGAAAAAAGCGCCGCCAAAGATAGCGGCGCTATTACCAAAAGTCTTTCCGACGCCTTGAGTACCCATCCCCCCAGCGAAGAGAGGGTACGGCAGATGCAAGAGCTGGCCGAGAAATCTCCGGAGAAGAAAGGAACCGTGAACACCCCGGCCTTCAACAGGGCCAAACAGATCGCGGTGGAAATGGCCAGAAAATAATACCTACGGCACCTTCCCTTGAAAACCCGCTCCGACAGGCAGTTACCTGTCGAGTGAAAGCACATGACGGCCTGCCGTCACAAAGCAGGATGAAAACGGCGGGGCGAGCCCCGCCGCATCCGCAGCGGCCTTGTAATTATAAACCGTTGTAGATCAATAACATATGCACGCATATGCGAGTGAAATCAGACCACAACCGAAGGTGATCTCACGCCGGCGTATCAAAGAAACGAGTGGGCGTCATCGGGGAAGGTGCCGCTGCGGACTTCGTCGCAGTATCTTTTTACCGCCTTCTGGATCTGAATGTTGATGTTGGCGTATCTCTTGACGAATTTCGGAGTGAACCGTTCGAAAAGCCCCAGCATGTCGTGAACGACCAGGACCTGGCCGTCACATTCCACCCCGGCGCCGATACCGATGGTGGGGATCTCCAGCGCGGCGGTGATCTCCCGGGCCAACCCTTTGGGTACGCACTCGAGAACGATGGAAAACGCCCCGGCCTCTTCCAGGATCCTGGCATCTTCCAGGAGACGCTGCGCCGCCTTGTCGCCCTTGCCCTGGACCTTGTAGCCTCCCAACTGGTGCACCGACTGGGGGGTCAGACCGATATGGGCCATAACGGGGATGCCGGCGGCGGCGATGCGGCTGGTGACCTCCGCCACTTCCCGCCCCCCTTCCAGTTTCACGGCCTGGGCCCCCGCTTCCTGGAGGAAACGACCGGCATTGCGGACCGCTTCCGCGACGGATGCCTGATAAGACATAAAGGGCATGTCGCCGATGACCATGGCCCGCTGGGTGCCCCGGCTTACCGCCTTGGTGTGATGGAGCATGTCCTCCATGGTGACGGGGAGGGTGCTGTCGTAGCCCAGTACGACCATGCCCAGGGAGTCGCCTACAAGAAAGATGTCCACCCCCACGGAATCCATTGCCGCCGCCGTGGGGTAATCGTAGGCGGTCAGCATGGTGATCTTTTCTCCCTTTTTCTTCATGTCCCGGATTTTGGCCGTAGTCACCCTGGTAATCTGTACCTGTGTGCTCATGATTTTCCTCCTTTAAGCCGTTTTTTGATCATGTCTGCCTTTTCGTCCGTCAAACTTCGCTTTTTGAGCCCCAGTTCCGTGGTGACCATGCCGAGGGCCTGATAGGCGTGGAGAAATTCAGGCAGTTTTTCCTGAAAAGCGAGCAGATGCTTTTCCACCGTCCCGATATCTCCCCGGGCTATGGGTCCCGTCAATGCCTGGACGGATCCCCGGGACTCGATGTTCTTCAACGTTCCCCGGACCAAAGGCCAGAAGGCGCGAATGGCCTCCTCCCGGTTCAGTCCGAGACTCAGGTATATTTCTTCCACCATGTAGAGGAGGGTGGTCAGATAATTCGAGGCGATGCAGGCGGCGGCATGATAGAGGGGCTTGTCGCGGTCCGGAACGAAAAAGGGCACCCCTTCCAGATCCAGGACGAAATTTACGGACCAGTCCCGGATTTCCCCGTCGGCGGTGATGCCGAAAGTGCTGCCGGGGATATTCGCAATGGCGCCTTCCACGTCGGCAAAGGATTGGATCGGATGAATGCTGGCGACGAAGGCCCCGGCGTCCTGCGCCGGGGAAAGCAGCTCCAGGGAACCGGCACCGCTGCAATGGATCACCTTCTGACCGGGGCGGAGGGCGCCTGCGATCTCCCTGCAGGCGGCGAAGATGGCGTCGTCATTGGTGGTGATGAGGATCGCATCGGCCATTTGTGGTGCTTGGGAAACGGTCGGGCAGATATCCCCCCCGGTGAAGTGATGCGCCCGCATCAGGGCGTCCGGATCCCGGTCGGCGATGGAGACAATGGGATAACCGCCCTTCTTCAGCAGGTATCCCATGGCCGTTCCCACCTTGCCCAGCCCGATGATGGCGATGCGGTCTCTCTTTTTCTTCAACTAGCCGTCCTCATCAGTCACCCCTTTCCCCCCGCAAGGGTGAAGGTGGATTTCATGAACCGCCGCCGGCCGGTTCATGCCTGGTCGATCGCGGACAACCGCCAGGGGTTGTTGCCCACCGGACGGACGAAAGTCCAGTATTCCTCGAATTTTACAGGTTCAGTCCTGCTTCCCGCCAGGAGGTCGCCGTTTTCCGCGACGGTATAATCCAGAAGACTGGCGAGGAAGTGCACGGTGATGTAATCTTTACCCTCTTCCTGCCAGGCTTCGGAGATGGCCACACTTCGGACGGCGATGTTTTCCAGTTTGTTGAACTTGCCTTCTTTTCTCATTCTTTCCGCTTCCCCCTGGAGGGTCTGGAACATTTCGTCCGTAAGTAAATTCCGCGCCGCCGCCATGTCCCGATTGGCCCAGGCACCCTGGATCTTGAAGAAGATGTCCATGCAGAGGTTTTGAAAATCGTCGGCATTGAATTGCGGATCCATCTGCTTGATGTGACCGATTCCTTGCTGGCGGTCCCGAATGTAGTCCTCATCGGGGGTCGTCCCGGCCGTACCGCCGAAACCGGGCACAGGGACCGACTGGGGACCGGCGGCTTGATAAAATGACACCGGGGAAGTGGCTATGGCCTCTTTCTGCTTTCGTCGTTTCAGGTACCAGTATATTCCATACAAGATTCCGCCGATGAGGATGATGTCGAAAAGACCGATGCCGCCGCCGAAACCGCCGCCGTGCCCAAACCCGAGGCTGCTGAAAAGCAGCCCCCCTAAAAGCCCGCCGGCCATTCCTGCTCCCAGGGTGCGCAGGAAACCGCCGCTGCGGGGGGTCTGCGGTGTTGCCGGCGCGGGACTGCCCAAATTACGGGAGGGACTTGCCGGTTGGCTGGAATAAGGTTTTGAGGTGCTGAAAGAGGATCGAGACCCCCGACTGCCCATGGAGCGGCCTCCGCCTACCCGGGCATAGGCATCGAGCTCCAGGACAAAGACCGCCGCAAACAGGGCGATGGTGATGATGACCCCGCCGATAATCCATGTTCGTTTTCCCATAAAGTTGCTCCTTGAAATTCCTGTTGGTCGTTTATCATTTAAAAACTTGGTTATTTGTAATGCCATGATCGGCTGTCTTTTAGCGTAATTTTGAACGATTTGCCAACATTAAAATCAAAAGCAGAACAAAAGACATGCCACAGCTCCCGGAACATTGGCCGGGATCAAGGGATCCTTCTCTGTTGGCCTGAGACGCTCCGGGACAAGCAAACCGTTTTCTTCCGGGACTTCGCGATGGTTGTCATGCGGTTTCTATTTCTTGGCTTGCAAATCTGAATGACTCATGTTTAGATTGCGGCCTCGGTAATTAGGCAGTCGCGGCGATTGTCCATGTGTTTCAAACGGAGGGCAATAATTTAAAACTTAATGATAATTAGACCACCATTTTGAAGGAGCAGCCAACATGACGGAAATCAAAGAGGGAACCATTAGCCGTGAAGTTAAGGGACATGTATTTTTGATCGGCGTCCACCGGGCGACCAAGATGAACGCCTTCACCTGGGAGATGCTTATGGATCTGTCCCGGGCCTTCGGGGAGTATGAAAAAGACCAGAATATGCGGTGTGCCGTCTTGTATGCCGACGGCAGCCATTTTACAGCCGGTCTAGATCTGGGCGATGTGGCTCCTCATGTCGCCAAGGGTGAACTCTTCATCCCCGAAGGGGACATAGACCCCTGGGCGGTGCATGGGCGAATGCTTTCCAAACCTTTGGTAATCGCTGTTCAGGGGCGCTGCTACACCCTGGGGACCGAACTTTCCCTGGCCGCCGACATCGTGGTTGCCGCTACCGATACCCGCTTTGCCCAACTGGAAGTAAAACGGGGGATTTTTCCCTTTGGCGGGGGAACCATCCGCCTGGCCAGAACCGCCGGTTGGGGGAACGCCATGCGCTATCTTTTGACGGGTGACGAGTTCGACGTCAATGACGCCTATCGTTTCGGTCTGGTTCAGGAGATAACCGAACCGGGACAGCAGTTTGCCAAGGCCCTGGAAATTGCCGAAAAGATTGCCGCCCAGGCCCCTCTGGCGGTACAGGCGACCCTTGCCCTGGCAAAGACGGCGGCCAATGAAGGCTTTGCGGCCGGGGTTCGGGAGATCATGCCGAGACTTCTTAAGATCATGAAGACCGAAGACGCCGCCGAGGGGGTCATGTCTTTAATCGAGCGCCGACCGGCCAATTTCAAGGGCCGTTAAGCGACCGCGCCGGTCATGACGGGCTGCCGGTCCGATCTTCTATGCCGTGGGCAATTTTCCATGCCAAAAGATCGGCCCGGGAGCGGCGGGCATACTCCATACCCCGGGCACTTTTCTTCAACCGCACCGTCAGTGGCCGCAGGATGCCATGATTGACGTTCATGGGTTGGAATGTCCCTTTGCCGCCGGTGGTGAGATAGCTGATCAGTGCGCCCATGGCGGTGGTGTCCGGCGGAGGCGACAAATCCCGGCCGTTGAGAAAAAACCAGAGACTGAGGCCGGCATAGAGCCCCATGGCGGCAGATTCCACATAGCCTTCCACGCCTGTCAACTGTCCGGCAAATAAAAGCTGAGGTCGGGAACGGAGCTGGAGCCGCTCGGTGAGGAGGACGGGGGCATTAAGGAAGGTGTTCCGGTGAATGCTTCCATAACGGGCGAACTCCGCTCCGGAGAGGCCGGGAATCATCCGGAAGACCCGCTGCTGTTCCGGCCAGGTCATCTTGGTTTGGAAACCTACCATATTGAGCAGCGTCCCGGCTCGATTTTCCTTGCGCAACTGAATAACGGCGTAGGGCTGTCGGCCCGTGCGGGGGTCCGTCAGGCCGACGGGTTTCATGGGACCGAAGAGAAGGGTCCGGGGCCCACGTTCGGCGAGGATTTCTACCGGTAGGCAGCCTTCAAAGTACTGGGGATTTTCGAAATCCCGGAGGGGGACCTTGGCGGCGCTGAGGATCGCCTCTCGAAAGTCGTTGTAGGCGGTTTCGTCGAGCGGGCAATTGAGGTAATCACCGTTCGCCTCCCCCTGGGGATGATCATAGCGGGAGGCCCAAAAGGTCTGGGTGAGATCGATGGAATCGGTGATGATTATCGGGGCGATGGCATCGTAAAAATAGAGATGCCCGGCGCCGGTAAGCCGTTGTATCTCCGCCGCCAGGGCATCCGAGGTCAGAGGACCGGTGGCGATAATTACGGGTTTGTCCTGGATAATTTCCCTGATCTCGCGGTGAAGAAGTTGAAATTGTCCGGCGAAGCCCGACAGACGTTCCTGAATATATTGGGAGAAACGCCGCCGGTCCACGGCGAGGGACCTGCCTGCCGGTACGGAGGTTGCCTCGGCGGCGGCCATGAAGAGCGAATTCAAGGATCGCATTTCCTCTTTTAACATCCCGGCGGCGCTGGTGGGATCAGCGGATCGCAGCGAGTTGCTGCAGACCAGCTCCGCCAACAGGGGTGAGGTATGGGCCGGAGAATAACGACCCGGCTTCATTTCGTACATGGTCACCCGGCAGCCGCGGCGAAGTAGTTGCCAGGCCGCTTCGCAACCCGCCAGACCGCCGCCGATGATTACTGCCTCTTGTTTAGGCGGCATGATCGCCCATATCTATTTTATAACGGCAATCCTTGCGGAGGCATTGCTTGAAATTCCCGGATTTGCTTCTTTTTTCCACAAGGAAGGAGGCACCGCACTTGGGGCAGGGCTCGGGCAGGGGGCGGTACCAGGTGACGAATTTGCAATCCGGATAGCGGGTGCAGCCGAAAAAGGTCCGTCCCGTTTTGGAGCGCCTTTCCGAAAGAAATCCGGTGCATCCGTCTTCCGGGCAGGGAATGCCCAGGTGGAGGGGATGGATGACCTTGCAGGCGGGATAGCCGGTACAGCCAAGAAATTTTCCGTACCGCCCGTCCTTGACGGCCAGGGGTTTGCCGCATTGCTCGCAAAGTTTGTCGGTCAGGATCTCTTCTTTGGGAACCACCGGTTCGCCTCCCGCGGACGTGATCTTGACCGTTGTTTTACAATCCGGATAACCGGAGCAGGCCATGAATTTTCCAAACCTCCCCTGTTTGAGGACCATGGGTTTCCCGCACTTTTCGCAGACGAGTTCCGGAGTGCCGTTTCCGTTCTTTACGTCATTGCCGCTACCGGTCTCGGGTATGTTCATGGTGTTCCGGCAATCCGGATAATTGGTGCAGGCGATGAAACGGCCGTTTCTCCCCCACTTGATAGCCATGGGGCTGCCGCATTTTTCGCAGACCATATCCGTGGGAATACCCTTACCTTTCAGACTCTTCATGCTGCCCGCCGCCTGCAGCTCTTTCGAGAACTCGGCGTAGAATTCTTTAAGGATCTCGATACGTTCGTTTTTACCCGCCTCGATCAGATCAAGGCGGTCCTCGAGAGAGGCGGTGAAGGAGACATCGAGGATCTTGGGGAAGTTTTCGACCAGCAGGTCGTTGACCAGCATCCCCAGCTCGGTGGGCTGAAACCTTCCTTTCTCGAGAAGCACGTACTCCCGGTCCTGAATTGTGGCTAATATGGCGGCATAGGTGCTGGGCCGACCGATCCCCTTTTCTTCCAGTTCCCGAACCAGGGTGGCCTCGGAAAACCTGGGCGGGGGCTGGGTGAATTTTTGCTCCGGGACAAGTGCCTCGAGCTTCAGGATCTCTCCTACGGACACGTCGGGAAGGATCTTGCCCGTTTCGTTGTCCGCGTCGCCGCCGTTGTCGTCCTTGCCTTCCCGGTACACCTCCGTGTAACCGGCGAATTTCATTATGGAGCCCTGGGCGCGCAGTTCAAATCGCCCCGCGTTGATGTCTATCACCGTCTGATCGTAACGGGCCGACGACATCTGGCTGGCGACAAAACGGTTCCAGATCAAAAGATAGAGTTTGTACTGATCAGGGGTCAGGTAATGTTTGATTTCCCCGGGTCGGTACTGGAGCGAGGAAGGGCGGATGGCTTCATGGGCGTCCTGGGCCTGGGCGTTGTTTTTAAAAGCGCGAGGTTTTGTCGGGAGGAATTCCGGGTTGTAGGAATTCCGGATGTAGTTCCTGACCTCCTGGATCGCCTCGTCGGAGATCCGTACCGAATCGGTGCGCATATAGGTAATGAGTCCCACTGAACCTTCCGGGCCGAGCTCGACGCCCTCGTATAGTTGCTGCGCCACATTCATGGTCTTTTTCGCGGAGAAACGAAGCCACCGGGAGGCCTCCTGCTGGAGCTTGCTCGTCGTGAACGGTGGCAGAGGGTTGCGCTTTACCTCTTTCCTGTCCACTTTGCCGACGACAAAATCCTGCTGCCCCAGTTCATCCACCAGACGGGCCGCCTCCTCACCGCTTGTAACCTTTGCCTTCTTGGCCTCGATCCGGATAAGTCGGGCGTCGAAGGGAGGGGGGGTCCGGGAGGCCAGGGTGGCTGTAATATTCCAGTATTCTTCGGAAACGAAGGCGCTTATTTCCTTTTCCCGATCACAGATCAATCTGACCGCAACGGATTGGACCCGCCCCGCGCTCAGGCCGCGTTTGACCTTTTCCCAGAGCAAAGGGCTGATCTTGTAACCCACGAGACGATCGAGAATCCGGCGGGTCTGCTGGGCCTCGAATTTCTGACGATCCAGAACAAGGGGATTGTCTATTGCTTCCAGGACGGTTTTTCTTGTCAGATCGTTGAAGAGTGTGCGATGGAAATGCTTGTTTTTGCCGCCTATCTCTTCTGCTATATGCCAGGCGATGGCCTCTCCTTCACGATCCGGGTCGGGGGCGAGATAGATATGCTCCGCCTTTTGCGCCGCTTTCTTGATTTCGGCGATCAACTTTTTCTTGCTTTCGATTACCCGGTAGCTCGGGGTAAAATCGTTTTCCAGATCGATTCCGAGGGCGCTCTTGGGCAAGTCCTTGACATGACCCATCGTCGCCCGCACGTCAAAATCAGGACCCAGAAATTTCTTGATAGTTTTCACCTTGGTTGGGGATTCTACAATGACTAATGAAGAAGACATGCCTTTACTCCTGAAGAATATATTTATTGCCCGGCAACTGCCGGATCACTCCCCGAAGCTCGAGCTGCAACAGGGCAGACAGGACATCGGAAGCGGTGAGGCCCGTGGCGGCGATCAGTTCGTCAACAGTGCGGGGCCGGGAGGACAGATTTTGGATAAGAGTTTCTTCTTTACCTCCGAGGACGGAAAGGTGCGGTGCTTTCTTTTGCGAAGCTTCTTTTATTGGTGGCACCAGGGGGGACGGCGGGGTGGCGGAGGGAGCGAGGGGTGTGTCTTCCTGAAACGCCGCCCTGAAGACCTGGGGCCGGATTTCATCGAGGATGTCATTTACGTTTTCAATGAGTTTCGCCCCTTCCTTGATCAGGCGGTTCGTTCCCCGGGAACCTGCGGCATCGATACTTCCGGGGACGGCAAAGACCTCCCGTCCCTGTTCGAGGGCAATCCTGGCGGTAATAAGGGAGCCGCTCTTTTCGGTGGCTTCGACGACCACCACTCCTAAAGACATCCCGCTGATAATACGATTCCGGGCGGGGAAATTCGGGGCGTTGGGGGGCGTCCCCAGGGAGAACTCCGAGATCACCGCTCCGCATAGGGCTATTTCCTGTGCCAACACTTCATTTTCAGGGGGATAGATAACATCGATTCCCGATCCCAGGACGGCGATGGTCCTTCCCTTCACTGCCAGGGCGCCCCGATGGGCGGCCGTGTCGATTCCTCTGGCCATGCCGCTGACCACGGTGACGCCGTTCAGGGCGAGTTCCCTGGAAAGACGTTCGGTGGTGAATTTCCCATAAGCGCTTGCGGTTCGTGAACCGACAACAGCGATGTTGATGTCTTCCGCCCGCAGTTCCCCACGTACATAGAGGAGAAACGGACTGTCGTAGATAAAGAGCAGTCGTTTCGGAAACCGACTGTCCTGACAGGTCATGATGGTTATCTGCTGTTGGGCCGCTCGGCTCAACTCTGCTTCCACCCGTTTCCAGTCGTTAAAATCTTTGATGTTTACCGCTGTCTTGGTACCGATGCCGGGTACGGCCTCCAGCATATGTAGCGGTGCCCGGAAGATTCTATCCGGGGTGCCGAAACTTTGGAGGAGATTTCGTACGCCGATGTTACCCAGCCCGGCAACGTATTTCAGGGCCAACCAGTATTTAAGGTTTTCGGATTGTTGTGAAATGTTCAAGGTTTGTAGGTTCTGCCTTCCTGAATTTGCGTCTTCTCGGAATAATGGGTTGTCGCACCGGATAATCAATGGGGCATCGGTCGCAGGAATGCTGTCCGGCGGGAAAAAACCGCTGCACGATATATCTCATCTTTCAGAGCTGTCAAGGTATTTTGCGAAGACGAAAAATCAAGGATAATTTCATCTTCAATTTGTGATCGGAAAGGAGATCTCGGCAAATATTCGTTGTCTTTGCGATACATTTCCGATAAATGAACGGCATCGAACGCTTTTGGCCGGGAAAAGGAAACGAAAAGGAAATGATGGGAAAATCGAGTTGGCCAGCCATAGTGATCCTCACGCTTATTGTGGCCATGTATTCAGCGGCGCCGGTGAGAGGAGCGGAGGTGCTGCTGCACCCCGACACCATTGATTTTGGCGAGATCGGTGCCGCCAAATTGAAAAAAGGACAGGCGGTCATGACCTTTGCCGATGCGGAAAAGAAGGACTGGTCGGTCACTTTGCCGGAAGGTTGGATCTGTAAGTCCGATCATCCCTTGACAGGACAAATCTCCCGCCGTCACCCCGTGAAGATCAATCTTTTCATGAAGACTTCTTTGCTGACGGCGGGAGAAAACGAACAACATCATCACCTCTACAATGTGCAGCTTCATATCGAATTCGATGGTCAACAGGCGGTTTACCAAAGACGTCTTGCCGCCGGTCCCTATCAGGAAAAGATTTTCTTCAACGTCGCTGGTGAGATGAAGGTCATTACCCTGTCTTTTCATGTCCGGGAATATCCGGTCGAACCGATAATCTCCATTCATCCCCAAAGGATCGATTTCGGCGTCTTGGAGCCGGGGCAACAGGCCATGGGCAAAATTGAAATTACGAACACGGGAAGACAGCCCCTGAGTTGGAAAGTAGAGGACAGAACATTTTCCTTGCCACCAGCGGAAAAGGCGGCGTTAGCAGGTCAATATCATTCCTTTTTTCGTCCGGAAACAGTCGGGAAGGGAGTCTATCGCCCCCCCGGGACGGCGAAAGGGGGTATTATCGAACTCAAGGGAAACTGGACCGAGGTGGAAGGTTATCCTGAAGCACATGAAAAGGCGACCCTTAAGTATAATTTTTCCGGAACCGGGATCATCGTTTATTTCTGGACGTCGCCCATGGGGCGGACCATGGACATATACCTCGACAACCGACATGCCGGCACTGTTAAGACCTACAGTGACCAAACCGCCCCTGCCGAATACCGGCTGCCGGAATCATATCCTTTAGGTTCACACATTCTGACCCTGGTAAGTCAACAGGGGCGAGTCACCATTGAAGGCGTCAAGATTTTGGGGAAAGAGAATGCCAGAGGCCAGGGAAGGTGGGTCAAAGTCTTTCCGGCCGTGGGCGTGACGACGCGCGAAATCGATTATTTGCACATTGCCGTGGATACGACGAATCTGAAGCCGGGGATCCACAGCCACTATTTCCCTGTAGAATCCAACGGCGGCCGGGGGATGATCGAGGTCTACGCCGAGGTGGCCATCGAGGCCGGGGTAAAAATTCTGGACGTATATCGCTACCGCCATGGAGATGATCTTCTTTTCACAACCAATCCCCAAGGTGAAGCAAGGATGGTTTCGCTGCGCAACTATCAGAAGGACGGCATTGCTTTCCGTCTTTTCAGTCCGGGGACTCCAGGAACGACAGAGTTTTATCGCTGGTACAATTCCCGCGGGAAAAGTCATTTTTACTCCTATGAAGCGAACGGTGGGGGCAAACTGACCGGGGAATATGTTTTGGAAGGCGCCATCGGCAACATTGCCACTATCCGCCTGCCCAACACCCGTCCGTTGCACCGTTGGCGTCATTCGTCAACGGGACATTATTTTTTCACGACCGATTCCCGGAGCGAGGGGTACAATAAAAAGGGTTATCGGTATGACGGGATTGCCGGATATGTGCGCTGACTGAATTTCAAAAAAGAGATTATTGGCTCTTGACAAAAGATTTTAAAAAGGATATTGAGCTCCCTCTTTAACATAACCAAGCGCCTGTAGCTCAGCTGGATAGAGCAACGGACTTCTAATCCGTGGGTCGAGAGTTCGAATCCCTCCAGGCGTACCAGTGAATACGGTGGGTGTAGCTCAGCTGGTCAGAGTGCCGGGTTGTGGCCCCGGAGGTCGAGGGTTCAAATCCCTTCACTCACCCCATTGATTGCATGACCAAGCGCCTGTAGCTCAGTTGGATAGAGTCGCAGACTTCGAATCTGTTGGTCGTACGTTCGAGTCGTACCAGGCGCGCCAGACATAAAGACATTCGTTCTTTTAAGTAATTTTCGGGCCTTTAGCTCAGTTGGTAGAGCAGTTGACTCTTAATCAATTGGTCGGGAGTTCGAGTCTCCCAAGGCCCACCAGAAAATCAAGGGGTTACGGATCATCTCCGTAGCCCTTTTTCTTTGCCGGGTGCTTCTCTCCCCACTCCCTTCCCACTTTTGGAAATCCTATGACCATTTCCAGGCCATAAATCCGGTCACTCCCACCCATGATAAACCGTCTCCCTTCACCACAATTTATTGCTCAGAAGTCTAATCCGTCTCGATCATCCACCCTTATCACAAACACCCCGAACCTTGCTTCCCAGGAAGTTCGTTATGTCCTTCCAGAGATACAACAGTCACCCGACCACTTCCACCCGAACTCAATCAGATAATCGCTCCTTGCCCTATTAACTCTCACTCAACGGCATCCATCACGTTGATTATCTCCTACCCCGTACCTCCTTTTTGACATCCCGGAGGCCTCAGGGGGGGGTGGGGTGGCTTGATGAGCATGGATGGGGGCGGCCTTGGCTTCTCCCAACTCTAACCCTACTGTTATATTTTTTATCCCATCTTCCTGCGGCTGATTTTGTCTGGGCAATGACTGGAATTACAAATCTTCACATAGGCTGGTTATGACAAGAAATTGAATGCGGAACGAGCGGAACGAAAGGTGCTATTTTTTCATAGTGATTATTTTGTCAACAGGTGGTATTATCTCCTTCCTGTAAGCGAGCGTTCGGTATTGTTCATGGGCGTCCAACCTTTCAATCCGAACTTAATAACCATCATTCCTACGGGGCTCTCTTTATTGCAGAGCGTTGTCTCTTGCTTCATTCCTCTTTTGATTTTCTGGAGTTTTTGTCTGCCAGCAGAGCATCCAGCGGGCTTTTCGGCGCGTTGGACATATCGCGCAGCACATGAGTATAAATCATCGTCGTTTCGACATTCTTATGCCCCAAAAGTTCCTGAACTTCACGGATATTCACGCCGTTCATCAGCAAATGCGTCGCAAAACTGTGACGCAACGTATGCACCGATCCATGTTTTGGAATATGGGCTTTTTTGATTGCTTTTTTTATCATCTCCTGGACAGCGGAGTCGCCGATATGATGACGGCGCACTTTCCCGGAACGTGGATCAACCGAGAGATTGTTGGCCGGAAAAACATACTGCCATGCCCATTCCTTGCCGGCGTTGGGATATTTTCTGCCGAGAGCGTCGGGAAGATGAACTTCTCCATATCCAACGGCATGATCATTTTCATGCAACTTTTTTACTGCGCTTAAATGATTCTTTAACTGATCCTTGACCGTTGACGGCAGAATGGTGGTTCTATCCTTATCACCTTTGCCGCTGCGAACAGTTAGCGTATTCAAATCCATATCGACATCCTTCACCCGCAGGCGGGCAAGCTCCATCAGCCGCAGTCCCGAACCATAGATCAGCCCGGCAATGAGCAAATCCCTGCCGTTCAAACAGGCCAGCAACCGTTTGACTTCGTCCATCGAAAATACAACAGGCAGTTTCTGCCCACGCTTTGCACGGACAGTTTCTTTAAGATCATTCAAATCTTTGCAAAGCACATTATGAAAAAGAAAAAGAATAGAATTGAACGCCTGATTCTGCGTGGAAGCAGACACTTTTTCTTTCAACGCCAGATGACTAAGAAAATTATTGCAGTCAGCCGCTTCCAGCGCTGAGGCGGTTTCTCGCTTTGTGGTTTTGCTTGTATAATCCAAAAATCTTTTAATCCATTGCAAATACGTCCTTTCCGTGCTGTAGGAA
>ENA-UOWE01000216-UOWE01000216.1-activated-sludge-metagenome-genome-assembly--contig:-NODE-216-length-86145-cov-13.856766_pt1 | contig 86145 bp, 77 predicted proteins | sample MGYA00249841_ERZ761562 | MGnify/ENA primary metagenome ERZ761562 (study PRJEB28883, sample SAMN05720200) | activated sludge metagenome | isolation source: Anaerobic digester | place: Japan... | reverse complement strand
ATAAAATCGACATGCCTTCATTATCTTCGCGGGAAAATGTCCTGATAATCGAACCCGGCCGCACCGAAAAAAATTACTGGGCCGACCTCTGGCGGTTCCGGGAACTCTTCATCATCCTCGCCTGGCGGGACCTGGCGGTGCGTTACAAACAGACGGCGATCGGGGTCCTCTGGGCGGTCCTGCGCCCCTTTCTCACGATGGTGGTCTTCACCGTCATCTTCGGCCGCATCGCCAAACTCCCCAGCGACGGAAACGCCCCCTACGCCCTTCTCGTCTTCGCCGCCATGCTGCCCTGGTCACTCTTCGCCAATGCCCTGGCCGAGGCCTCCAACAGCCTCATCAACAACGCCAACCTTATCGGCAAGATCTATTTCCCCCGCCTGATCATCCCCCTGGCAACACTGGTGACGGCCTTCGTCGACTTTCTCATCAGCTTGGCGATCCTTCTGGCCATGATGCTCTTCTACCGTTTCACCCCCGGCTGGCAGATCCTCCTCCTGCCCGCTTTCATCCTGTTGGCCCTCCTGGCCAGCCTCGGCCCCGGCCTCTGGATCACCGCCCTGAACGTCAAATATCGGGATTTTCGTTACGTCATCCCCTTCGTCGTCCAGTTCGGCCTCTACATATCCCCCGTCGGGTTCAGCAGTGCCGTCATCCCCGACAACTGGCGCCTCATCTACAGCCTCAACCCCATGGTGGGGGTCATCGACGGTTTCCGCTGGTGTCTCCTGGGGGGGAACAGCCCCCTGTACCTCCCCGGCTTCCTCCTGAGCCTGGTAATCACCGCCTTCTTCCTCTGGTTGGGCTTGGGCCGCTTCCGGAAGACGGAAAAGGACTTCGCCGACCTGATCTGAGACCATGTCCGATATCGTCATCAAGGCCGAACATCTCGGCAAGCGCTACGTCATCGGTCACCAGACCGCCGGAGGCACAACCTTCCGTGAGGCCCTCGTCCGCAACGTCCGGGAACTATGGAACAAGACGCGGGACCTGACGAGGGGTAAGCCTATCATCCAGGGGGACAGGCAGGAAGAGGTCTGGGCATTGAAGGACGTCGGTTTCGAGATCAAACGCGGCGAGGCCGTAGGGATCATCGGCCGCAACGGCGCCGGCAAGAGCACCCTTTTGAAGATCTTGAGCCGCATCACCGAGCCCACGGAGGGACGGGTGACGATCCGGGGCCGGGTGGCGAGCCTCCTGGAGGTGGGCACGGGATTCCACTCGGAGCTCACGGGCCGGGAGAACATCTACCTCAACGGGACGATCCTCGGTATGACCCGCGACGAGATCAGAAAGAAGTTCGATGAGATCGTCGCCTTCGCCGAGGTGGAGAAATACCTCGACACCCCCGTGAAGCGCTACTCCAGCGGGATGTACGTGCGGTTGGGGTTCGCCGTCGCCGCTCACCGGGACCCCGACATCCTCCTCGTGGACGAGGTCCTGGCCGTGGGGGACGCCCAGTTCTACACGAAATGCACGAACAAAATGAACGAGATCAGGGAAAAGGGGACCACGATCCTCCTGGTCTCCCACAACATGTGGCTGATCCAGACGGTCTGCGAACGGGTTTTTCTTATCGACGAAGGGAGGATTCTGAGGGTGGGCGCCCCCTTCCCGGTTATCCAAGATTACTACGGCCTCCAGGAACAGGCGGCGGAAAAAGACTCTTTAGAGGAAGAAAAAGCCGTCGTCATCGGCTTCGCCGAGGTGAGGGACCCGAACGGCAACCCTGTAAAAGAGACCTTGCCCGATGGCAGTTTGGTGATTGCCGCCCTCTACCAGTGTCGTCAGGAGGGATTCCGCGGTCACTTTTTCCTGCGGGTGACGACCCCGGACGGTTTCCCCCTCTACACGGCCTACAGTAAACCCAGAACGTTCACGTCCGGCCGTGGCGCCACGGAGACCTTTATCCCTTCCTTTTCCCTCCTGGAAGGCGAATACCGGATCTGGGTCGGTGTCTGCGGTCTCGACAAGGAAAAGGAGAAAGTATCGGAGCGGATGCTGAAGATAGACGTCCTGGCGGACCCAGGTTATCCCGACCCCAAATTCGGAAAATTTTTCAATAAGGTGATCTGGAAGGACGACGGGGTTGGGTAACCCCGCGACCCCGGGGGTCAAAATTGCACGTCAATATCTTCGGCAGACCTTGAAAATACTCTACATCACACCTGAATACCCCTTGCCGAACCCCAGCGGCGGGATCGCGGGCTATCTGCGCGACATTGCCCGGGAAACGGCGCAGAGGGGGCATGAGGTGAAAATAATCTGTCAGGACGAGGCCTACGCCGGGGAAGGGGCGGTTCACATAGATTTTGATGAGGGCGTCGAAATCCACTTCGTGTCCAAGTCACTCATGCGAACCTTGGCCAAGGTCCTGGAAACCCCCAGACTGCGCCGTCTCTTCCGGTTTGCCATCCCCGACCTTGTCCCGCTGATACCGCCGTTGACCGCTTTTTGCTACTGGCGGCGCCTGCGGCGTCACTGGAGACCTGACATCATCGAGACCTTTGACTGGAAGGCGACGGGTTTGCTCTTCGCCCCCTTCGAGGGAGGCATCCCCGTGGTTTTCCGGGGAGGAGGCCATTGCAAGGCCTTGATCCCCTACAACGACCTCCCCTGGAACCACTTCTTTGAATCCCAGCACCGTCTCGAACGGTGGACCGCCAGGGCCTCTACCCTCCTGGTACCCTGCTCCGAGCTCTTAGGCGAAGACGAGGCGAGGGATTTCCAGATCCCAAAGGAAAAGATCCTGCCGGTGCCGAACTGTGTCTCCCTCATCAGGACGGGCGATCCCGGCGGCGATCCTTCGGGAAGGGGAACCACAAAGGTCGCCTTCGTGGGGAGACTCGAACTGCGCAAGGGCATCGATCTCCTGGTCAAGGCCGCCGAAAGCCTCTATGTAAAGTACCCCGAGGTCGATTACTATCTCGTCGGCAGGATAGACAAAGACCCCTTTCAGTTCCTGAACACAAAAGGGCCGGGAAGGGGGTTAAGGGAAAAGATACACCTGACGGGGCCGATACCCCGGGATAAGGTTTACGATACCCTCGCCGGGTGCGATTTCGCCGTTTTTCCCTCCCGATACGAACCTTTCGGTAACGTGGCCCTCGAGGCCATGGCCTGCGGCCTACCCGTCATCGTCAGCGACCGGGGGGGGTGGAGGGAGGCCGTGGAAGAAGGCGAGACGGGTTTCGTCTGCCGCGCCGGTGACGTCGACTCCCTGAGAGAAGCGATGGAAAGGATGATCCTCCTTTCTCGAGAAAAGAGAGTGGATATGGGACGCCGGGGACGGGAACGGGTAGTGAGAGACTATTCCGCCCGGGCCGTGGCGGACCGGATGATCGCCATCTATGAGAAACTGACGCCGGGCGGAAGAACGACCTATAAGGGGATGGGGCCATGAAAGCGCCCCGGGTCAGCGTCGTCATGAGCGTCTATAACGATGAGCGCTATGTGAAGGCGGCGGTGGAGAGCATTCTCCACCAGACCTTTCGGGATTTCGAGTTCATCATCGTCAACGACGGCTCCACGGATGGTACGCGGGAGATCCTTTCGTCTTTCCATGATGGGCGGATCCAGGTCTTCGACCAGGAAAACCGGGGCTTGACGGCCTCTTTAAATCGCGGTCTCGCCCTGGCGCGGGGGGAGTACATCGCCCGCATGGACGGTGACGACGTCTCGATACCGGAACGTTTCGCCCGGGAGGTGGCCTTTCTCGACGAAAACCCCTCGATCGGACTGGTGGGCACCTTCGCCTATCGCATGGACACCCGCGGACGGCGGGTCAATCTCTATACCTATAAGACCGACCCGGTGGAAATCCGGGAAAACCTGTGGGTGGACTGCCCCTTCTGTCATTCCGCCGTCATGTACCGGAAAGCCTGTATCGATACGGTGGGTGGTTACCGCCAAAGGATCGGCCCGGCGGAGGACCTGGACCTGTGGTTTCGGATCACCGAACACTTCGACGGGGCGAACATCCCGGAACCGCTCCACTCTTTCCGCATCGACCCCCTGGGAGTGACGGTGGAGAAACGCTTCGATCAACTTAGTGCCGGACGTCTCGTCCGCCTTATCGCCGAAAAGAGGAGGGAAACGGGGCACGACCCCCTGGACGACTGGACGGAAGAAGAGCTGAACGAGACCCTGGAAGAACTTTATCCAAAGACTTTGGAGAATATAAGGGCCGTAAATCTTGCCAACGCCATCTACCTCGCCGAGGTCTTTTACGTGACAGGCGCCCTCCGGGAATCGGCCTGCTGGTTGTACCGTTATCTAAAGGGCAAACCCGCGGATACCCGGGGCTGGAAGCTTCTCTTCAAACTGGCTGCGGGGACCGCCCTGCCCCCGTCGGTGTTGACGAAGATCAAAAGGCTGCGGCACCCATAACCGCCACGACCATGAAAAGGGTCCTCTTCGTCACCCCCTACAATCCTTTCACCTTACCGCGCGGCGCCGCCTCCCAGAGTGTGTTCTATCGTCTTGTTAACCTGTCCCGGATCGCCGAGGTCCATCTCGTGAACTTTTCTTTCTCTGCACCGCCACAAGAGGAAACGGCGTTGCCGAATGTTTTCAGGTATTTTGTTCCCTACCCTCCCTACGGCGATGAAAATCATTCCCTGGTGGCTCGCATGGTGCGCCTTATTTCGGGCCGCCTTCCCCTGTTTTCACGCATCGAGGTTCTCTCCGGGGCCCTGGAAAGAAAAATACGCGACCTCGCCGCCGATAAGACCTTCGATCTCATCCATATCGACGATGTCATCATCGGCCCCGTAGCCGCCCATTGCCCAAAAGATGTCAAGAAGATCCATTTTTTTCACAACGTCCTGACCAACCAGTACCGTAATATCTACCGGGGGCGCAGCAATCCCCGGACCCGCCTGGCGTCTTATATCGAGTACCTCCACATCAGGCGTTATGAGAGAAAAATCTTTCAAGACATTGAAACCGCCGTCGTGCTGACTGCGGACGAAGCGGCCGTGGCCGAAAAGCTCAACCCCCGGTCTCGGATCGTCGAGATTCCCCTGGAAATCGACACACAGGAATACACCCCGGCCCCCGAAAAAATAGAGGAAAACCGCCTTGTCATGACGGGGACCATGAGTTATGACCCGAACCATGAAGGGGCCGTGTATTTTATCAAGAAGATCCTGCCTTTGATCCGTCTGGAGGTTCCTGCGGCGACCTTTTGGGCCGTGGGGATGAATCCCCGCCCGGAACTCCTGGCCCTAAATGGCGATCGTGTTTTCATTACCGGCCGTGTGGCGGACATAAAAGATGAGTTGAACAAGGCGGCGGTGATCGTCGTTCCCCTCCTCGCGGGGGGGGGTATGCGTTTCAAGATCCTCGAGGCCTTTGCCCTCGCCAAGGCCGTGGTCTCAACCCCCGTGGGCGCCGAAGGGATCCGCTACAAAGAGGGCCGCGATATTCTCATCGCCCGCAGTGACGAAGATTTCGCCCGCCAGGTTTGCAGCCTCCTGAAGAACCCGGACAGGGCCCTCAGCTGCGGCGAAAACGCCCGCCGCCTCGTCCGGGAAAAATACGACAGCGCCGTCGTCGGTCGGCAATGGCGGCATCTGTACGAAGAGATACTGGGATCGTGATGGGTCTCATCGATTTTCACGCGGTCCATCCAAGAAAAAGTGACCAATTAGTCGTTTGAACGACCGGAAAGGACCGATGACTGACAACGTCAAAAATCCGCAAACCATTGCCAGGGACGCTCGTCCTCCCCGATCTTCATCAGGGCGACACAGTTCGGACGCCGCGGCTGGAGGCGTCTGATCACGAAGAGGAGATAGGCAACGGCCTTTTCCAGACCCTTACGATCCGTGCCGAAGACCGGTTTTTCGACCTCGGAAGCTCCGTAGAGCCGGTAGGAGGGATAGGTCATAACGTGGCGGATGACCTTTCTCACATTCGGGTGCACGGCGTCGTGAAAGGCCACCACCCCACCCACGTCGAGCATCTTGTTAACATAGAAGAAATCGACGAGGGTGTGATCGAAGGAGTGCCAGCCGTCGATAAAGGCAAATTGAACGCGCTGCCCCCGGCGCAGCAAATCGGACAAGGCAAGCTCAGAGGGTGATTCCCATACTTCCAGGAGAGAACCGTATCCGCAGCGTTCGAGATTGTGAATCCCCAACCCAAATCTGTCCAGCTCATTATTCTCCTTTTTTCGGATCGGCCCGAGGTCGATGGCGATGTGTCTCGTCCCCCCGGTTTCTTTCAAGGCCCCACAGATGAAAAGGGAAGAAACGCCGAAGGCCACACCTACTTCCACGGAAACACCTGGTCTGATATCTCTAATTATTTTTTCGAGGAAAATACCTTCAGATAGCGATATTTGGCTGTTTATGGGGATGACGGCACCGTCCGGTCCTTCCATGGTGCCGCTTCTAATGAGTTTTTCGGCGTATGAGCGCATGGGTTTTATTCTCTCTTCGCTTTTTTAAAGTGACTCACGTCATCCGCCCTCTGGGAAGAAAAAGACGGTAAATAGTCTTTCAGACTGGTAAGGAGGGCCAAACCCGCCACCTCGTGACCCCGCGGACTCCAGTGGCCCTCGTCCTGAACGAAAACCGCCTCTCCCTTCCCATGGGCCTCCCAGACGGCGGCGGCAACGCCATCCAGAAAAACCAACCCCGTGTCTTTGCTGATCTTCCTGAAATCGCCGTAAAACGGTTCCAAACGGTCGGCTACGAAGACAAAAACGGGCACCTTCCCCGAACGCTCCTTGATCTTTTTGAATACTTTGGCGGTCACTACCTTGGCCACCTCGTATTTTTGATGAACGCCTTTACTGTTCTGGATTTCAACTTCCACGCTTTTACACCCCTTGAATTGCGCCAAGGCGAGGTCCCAGCGGTGAAAGAGAAATGAGAAAAAACGGGAGTGCGAAACCAGCCAAGTCCTCAAACTCGGTACACAGCCGGGTGTCTTGTAGAAAAGTTCCCCCTTTTCGTTCAGGTAAGGTCTCCTCATCCGCTGATTGTTTATGATGCTCAAGCTCTCCAATTCATAAGAATTATTAATGAAATCATTGGTACACAACTGCATCAGCAACAGGTCGGGTTTTATCATGTCTATAAATTCGTCGAGGATCATGAACTCTTGAAGATTTCCGTAACCTATGGCGCCATAGGCGAAAATTTCCACAGGCAACGCCTTCCTGAGAAACGCATAATAGGTCTCGTTATCACCAACCTCGAGGGCGTGGGTGAAAGAATCTCCCACGATCAGGATACGGTATCGGCGGCCGGTGTCATGGATGTCACCTAAGGCACGAAATCCCCATTTGCCGGTGCTTCCTGAAGCGAGGTACGCTTTGCCCTTCTCGTCACGCCTTAAGTACCGGAAGTGGAAATACTCCCGAGCTCGCCAACCCAACCTTTCATCACGGACGACACTTTTCCCCGCGTCCCTGTCATCGAAGAAGGCCCTGTTGTACCGGGCGTAGTGATAGGCTCTCGTGAGGATTTCACTTGAGCATACGAAGAGGAGGATGCTCACGAAAAGCAAAAGCAGCTTAGGGAAAACACCGCCTCGAAGAGATACTTTCACGTCTCTGCAAAACCCGAAAAAGAAACCGGCATCCACAAACACAGAGTAATCGTCTGTCACTTTGCACCATTTTCATGAAATGACAAGAAAAAACACAAAATCGATGAAGGAATACTTTTCGTCAGCCCCATGAAAATCCTCTTCAGCGGCCATCACAACCCCCACTTCCACACGATCACCGAGTATCTCGAGCGGGCCGTCGTCGCCGAGGGGCACGAACTGACGGTTTTTGAAGACCGTCGGCACGTCATCCCCGGAAGGTTGCGGAAAAGGTCACCTTTTCTGAACAGTTTCGACCTCCACCTGATCAACAGGAGTTTCATCGCTCGCGCCCGCAGGTCCAGGCCCGAGATCGCCATCGTCACAGGAGGGCACAGGATAAAGGCGGAGTCGGTGATCACCCTGAAGAGAATGGGCATCCGGTGCGTCCTCTGGACCATCGATCCCCCACGCATCTTTGCCCCTATTATCGCCGTCGCTCCCTATTACGACCACATCTTCTGCCAGGGTACCGAGGCGATAGAACTCCTGGAGGCGGCGGGGATACAGGGTGCCCGGTGGCTCCCCATGGCCTGCGACCCAGAGTTTCACCACCCCGTGCCCTGCTCGGAGGAGGACAAGAAAAGATACGGAAGCGACGTGGTTTTTCTCGGTTCTTACTATCCCGTGCGGGCCGCCTTTTTCGAGAGGTTGGTGGGCTTCGACCTGGCGATCTGGGGTCCGGGCTGGGATGCCCTGCCTCCCTCGTCGCCCTTGAGGAAACACCTGCGGGGCAGACACACCCGGCCCGAGGAGTGGTTGAAGATCTACAGCGCCTCCAAGATCGTCCTGTCCACCCATTACCAAGACCCGGAAGGCAGATTCCCGGTCTACCAGGCCAGCCCCCGGGTCTTCGAGATCCTGGCCTGCGGGGCCTTCCAACTCTGCGACGACCAGCGGGATGTCTTCAAACTTTTTCAGGATGGTTATGATTTAGCCAAATTCTCCGATCCCGACGACCTCGTGGTCAAGGTCGCCTACCATCTCGATCGGGAAGAAAAAAGGAAGAATATTGCCGCCCGTGGTCGTGAAAAGGTTTTAAAATTTCATACGTACCGCAATCGTATCTCCGAGCTCCTCGCGTGCGTCGGCGATTCCTAAACGGATAGAGCGATCCCATGGGTTACTATAAGTACTTGAAAAGAAACCTGGCCTTTCGTATCCCCCACGGCAAGACAGTGATAGATATCGGCCCCGGCCACGCCCCACTTATCAGGGCCGATGTCCTCTGCGACCGCTATCCCCTGGAGACCAAGCAACGTCCCATTCCGGCGATTTACATACCAAAAGGTCGTTTTGTCGTCGGCGATATACAGGATCTCCCCTTTTTGGATCAGAGCTTCGATTTCGCATACTGCAGCGCCGTCCTTGAACATTTGAAAGAGCCGGACCGGGCTTGTCGCGAGATCACAAGAATCGCAAAAGCCGGTCTGATCAGAGTCCCTTCGTCTCTTTGGGAGACCATGGGCGGATCTGAGGCGCATCTCTGGTTGGTTCACCTGGAAAATAATACCCTCGTATTCAGGAGGAAGACCGTTGAAGACACAAGACTGAATTCCCTTATCCCGGAAAGGATAAGAAACAGCAAAGCCTACGAAAAATTATTCGACACTTTTTATGCAGATTTCTTTATCGACTATCATTGGAAGGGCCATATCCCCTTCGAGATCAAAGGCCTTGATCTCCCTGGTCTTTATGAATTCTCAGAGTCAGAGGATGCATCATTTATGGGGGATAAAGAGCTTTACCACCACATGATGATGAAGAAAGGCCCCATGCGATTCTTGAAAACCAAGATCTTCGCAGCCCTACGGCACCTCCTCGGCGGCAAGGATATCCTGCTCGAAACGGTCCTTGCTTGCCCGGTCTGCAAAAAGGGGCTGAAGCCTCAAAATTCTCAGAAAACTTACTGCCCGGCTTGCAATCTTTATTACCCCGTGATTGGGGAGGTTCCCATTTTGTTGAAAGAAGCCGCCATCCCCGCTTCTGAACGATGACCGGACAATTTATCCTCCGTATCAAGGCCAGCGAAACGTACCGACTTCTCAGAGCCGGGGGTGTCTTGAGGGCGGCGGCGCATCTATGGTCCCTGGGGGTAAAAAACTGGCGTGCCTTAATGTTTATAGACGTGGAGGGATACATTGCCGAGGCGGATCTTCAACGGTTCTCACCTCAAACCGGCCTTTCACAGAAAATAAAGGACTTAGGGATAATTTTTCACATCCTGGGACGAGGGGAGGCACTACCCGCCTTCTCTTACGGAATAACTCAAGAAGAGATCGAAAGAAGGATGGATCAGGGCCATCGCTGTTACGTTATCAAGGAGGCGGGTGCCGTCGTTAGCTCCTGCTGGGTCGGTGTCGGCAAGGTCAGTTATGGCGGCGCCTCCGTCTATCTCTACTCCAACCATCCCATTTTCCTTTTAGAACCGGGCCAGGCCTGGTCATATGACATCATCACCGAACCTGCCCATCGACGAAAGGGCTTATCTACGATCCTCAAACATGAAGTCATGACGGATCTCAAAAATCTGGGCATCTCACGTTTGACGGCCACCGTCGGGATCGACAACGTTGCCAACATCAAGTCATTGCTCAGGGCCGGGTTTACCTTGAAAGAGCGTGTTCGTTACCGCCGCTTTCTTTTCTTCCGCTACCGTAAAAGAAAGAAGCCCGGCGACGAAGAAATATCCCAAATCGCAAAAACGCGTCGCCTTTGACACAATCGGGGGACCTTCGCCCATGAGCATGGACAGCGGTAAAAAGATCCATATTCTTCATTTGATCCCCGGCCTCGGGATCGGAGGTGCGGAAAGAGTCGTCCTTTCTTTACACCGGACCATCAATCCCCATCTCTTTCGTTCGTGGGTCCTGCACTGGGGCAGCCAAGAAGCGCTCGCCAATTACTGTGAAACACGGGATGCAAATATTATTATCGAAAAATTGGACAAGGTTATCTCCCTGTCATCACTGAGGCGTCTCTATCGCCACGCTCGGAGCCATAAAATAGACCTGATTCAGACGCACCTCATCGATGCGGACCTTCTGGGGTTTATCACCGCCTCCCTCGCCCGAATCCCTTTTGTCACCACCATTCACAGCTACCCCTTTCCCATCGAAGCGAGACACGGCTGGCGGTACCGATTCTTCTCCCTCTTCAACGGCCGGTTCGTCTGCGTCTCCCGGACCGTCAAAGAGCATTTCCATCGTGTGACGGGGATACCTCCGAAACGGATCGACGTGGTACACAACGGTACTTCCCTCGAGATCTTTTCCAAGCAATTCAGTGTGAAAGAAAGGTCTCAATTGCGCAGGGATCTGTCCATCCCCCCCGAACATCACATTGTGGGGACCATCGCCCGTCTCATCGAAGATAAGGGACACAGGTATCTATTGGCGGCGATTCCCAAGATTCTCCAAGCGCACCCGAAGACGACCTTTCTTCTTATCGGCGACGGTGAATTAAGAGCGGAATTAGAAGGACTTGCCCAAAGATTGGGCCTTCAAAAAAAAGTCCTCTTCCTGGGAACGCGAACGGACATCCCACAGCTGCTCGATATCCTGGACATCTTCGTCTACCCGACATTCCGCGAGGCCCTCGGCATATCCGTAATTGAGGCCATGGCCATGGGTAAGGCCATCGTGGCCACCAACGACGCGGCCATCCCCGAACTTATTGACCACGGCAAAGAAGGGCTCCTCATTCCACCCGGGAAACCGGAAGAGATCGCCGGGGCGGTCATCGCCATGCTCGCAGACCCTGTGAGAAGGACGGCCTTGGGCGGGGCGGCACGGGAGCGGGCGAAAATGTTTTCCACGGAAAATATGGTACGTTCCATGGAAGGCATATATCTCAAGATGTGCGGTCAATCAGCGCTTCATGGATAACTCCATGATTTCAAAAGGAAGAATGGGGAAGATCGCCGTCATGCTTTTTTCCAGTTTCGGCCACCTCCGCTGGGGGGGGCAGAAGAGCCTCTTTTACCTCGCCACCCGTCTGGACGGAACAAGATACCGCCCCGTCGTGGTGGTCCCGACGGACGAAGAACTCGCCGCGGAACTGAGAAAACGGGACATAGAGGTCTTGGTTTTCCCTTTGACGCCCTTGCTGGGGGGGTCACCTTTCCGTGCCCTAAAGACGATCCGGCGACTGACGCAGCTGATCGAGGAAAAGCAGATCTCCCTTCTCCACACGGACGGGCCGCGGAACACCCTCTACGCCGCCCTGGCCGCGAGAACGAGGTCTCTCCCCCTCGTCTGGCATATCCGCTCGTCCGACAAAGACAAGTTTGATAATCTCCTCATCCCCCTGTGCGACAGGGTCATCCTTGTGGCCGAGGCCCTCCGGAATCGTTTCTCACCGCGGCATTGGGAGAAAAAATTCGTCACCATTCACAACGGGATCGACCTGGCGGAATTCGACCGCACCCCCAGTGCCTCCCTCCGCGAGGACTACGGAATCTCCCCCGAAACGATCATTATCGGCTCCTTTGCCCGCATCGAGGCCATGAAGGGCCAACTTACCCTCATCGAGGCATGTGAAGCCCTCAAGGATCTTGTCCCCTTGAAACTCGTCCTGTTCGGTGAGATCCACGATGCCGATTACTACCGCGACTGCCGGGAAACGGTGGAGAGGCTCAATCTCCAAGAACATGTGATCTTCGGGGGTCACCAGGAAGATGCCGGCCCTTACATGAAAGGGGTCGACATCGTTGTTTTGAATTCACCTTTTGCCGAGGCCTTCCCCCGCGTCATCATCGAGGCCATGGCCGCGGCCAAACCGGTCATCGCCACCGACGTCGGCGGCTGCCGGGAGGCGGTCGAAGACGACGTCACGGGTTTTATCATCCCGCCCGGCAATCGGATGGCATTGCGCGACCGAATACAAAAACTTGCCCTGGATCCTTCCCTGCGGAACCGTTTCGGCCGGGTGGGAAGGCAAAGGGCGGAAAGACTTTTCTCCCTTGAGATCAACATTCGTAAAACAGTAGAGGTATACGGAGAACTCATCTGAGACTTCCATTCCGGTTATTAAAGGCAAATCGTTGGAGGTTCATGGGCGTCGCCCCTGACATGAAGGTCAGAAAGGCCCTGCAAATTTTTTATCTGAGAATCAGGGCCACCGTATTGACCTTTCCGGGAATTTTTCGGAAACGTAAAATAACTTCGATACCTGACAATTTTAACAATATCCTCTTCATCAGGCCGGACAGGATCGGCGATATGGTCCTTTCCACCCCCGCTTTTGCGGCTCTCAAGGCAAAATGGCCCCAGGCGCACCTCACCGTCCTGGCCTCTCCCGCCAATGCCGCAGTCCTGAAGAACAACCCCCATGTGGACGAGGTCGTCATCTATTCCCAGGAGGCCGCGTTTTCGGAGCGAAAAGCTGTTTTGCGGGGCCTCCGGGGGCGTTTCTTCGACCTGGCCGTGGATCCCTCCGACGATTACGAGTTGCGGACCGCCTGGTTGGCGCGGCGAAGCGGCGCCGCCACCCGCATCGGCTACAGCGGCGGCGGTCGCGAGGTCTTTTTCAACGGCCCCGTCTTGGATCCGCGCCCCGGAAGGCATTTCGTCGACACGGCCCTCGATCTACTGGCCCAAATCGGCTGCCCGGCAGCGGATCGTCAACCACGGATCTTTCTCTCCGCAGACGAGCAGGACCGGGCGGAAGCATGGCTGAAGGAGAGGGGGCTCGGCGCCGATCCCATCCTTGGTGTCCACCCCGGCGCCCACTACGAGACGCAGCGCTGGCCCCTGGAATATTACACCGCACTGGTGCGGTTAATACATGAAAAGGGGGACATGGACGTCATTGTCTTCGGCAGCCCGGAGGAAATCAATGACTTGAAATTTATCGGCGAGGGAAGCGCAGATCGTGTCCATCTGTTCGCGGAAAGTGACTTGAGGAATTTTTTCGCCCTTCTCGCCCGTTGCCGCCTCCTGGTATGCAATAACTCCGGCCCCCTCCATTGCGCGACGGCCCTCGGCATCCCCACGGTGTCTTTCATGGGACCGACGGACAGGGACCGCTGGTATCCCATCGGCGATGACCACACCGTCCTGAGGAGGGACGATCTGCCCTGTATCGGCTGCGGCCGCGGATCCTGCGCTATCAAGACCCACGAGTGCATGAGGTCAATCAAACCAGCGAATGTTTTTGAAATAACAAATATTTTCTTTAACCTGTAAAAGTAAGGCCCCCCAGATTGACCGTAACAGTGTCATTAGTTTGCGTTGAACATCGATTTTTACATACGGTTTAACCATCAAAAACGCCCCCTTGGCGGGAGGGGTACCGATCCCCCGGAGCCGACGATGCATCGCGTCCCACCGCGGTTCTTGATTGAAGTGTTTATTCCGTCGCCCGTCTCGGGGAGATTATCTCCCGGGGGCGGATCATGATCGGGCTGTCCCTCTATGTCCTTGCCGCCAAGGACACGGAACGGAATCTATGAAGACCCTTTTCATTTCCGACGTTTCCATCCATCAGGTGATCGGGGGGGCCGAGCGGGTCCTCTACGAGCAGGCCGTGGGTTTGCGGCGCCGGGGACACGAGGTGCACGTCATGACGAGGCGCCTGGATACGCATAAGGCCCTGGCGGAGGATATCTGTGGGGTCCAGGAGCGGCGCTATGATGTAAAAGCACAAAATCCCTTGTCTTTTCTTCTTACTACACTTTTTAACGGCTCCCGCCTCTTTAGGGACCTCGAGAAAAGGGTGGGCTTCGACGCCGTCAACGCCCATCAACCCTTCTCGGCCTGGGCGGCCCTCCGCGGGGGGTTGGGCAAAAGGCCCTTTGTCTATACCTGTCACTCCCTCTCCTTCGAGGAATACCTCTCGCGCCGCCGGGCCCTGGGCCGACGGCACAGGATTCTCGATACCATCAATGTCCATCTCCGGAAAAAGATCGAGAAAACCGTCCTTAAGAAGGCCGCGGGGATCATCGTCCTGAGTTCCTTCACGAAGGAAAAACTGCGCGCGGTCTACGGCATCGATGAGGGGAAGGTTGCGATCGTCCCGGGCGGCGTCGATCTCGGGCGTTTTCACCCGGCCGCGCCGGAAGAGCGGACGGAGATCCGCCGGCGCCTGGGGCTCCCGACAGACCGCCTCGTCCTGTTGACGGTCCGCAACCTCGTCCCCCGCATGGGCCTGGAAAACCTCATCACCGCCATGGGGGACGTCGTCAGGTCCGTACCCGCAGCCATCCTCGTCATCGGCGGCACCGGATCCCTGCGGGAAAGCCTCGTCCGCCTCCGGGACGACTTGGGGTTGACGCCGCACATCCGCTTTGCCGGTTTCATCCCGGAAGAGGACCTTCCCGACTACTACCGTGCGGCGGACCTGTTCGTCCTGCCCACGGTGGCGCTGGAGGGCTTCGGCCTGGTGACTCTCGAGGCCCTGGCCTCAGGCACCCCCGTCCTCGGCACGCCCGTCGGCGGGACGAGGGAGATCCTCCAGGGTAACGCTCCCGGCCGTCTCTTTAGAGACACGACGCCCAGTGCCATGGCGGAGCTGATCATCCAAGAGGCCCTTCTTCTTGTCAAGGAACCCGGACGAAGGGAGGAGCTTTCCCGGGAATGTCGGGACTTCACGGAGCAATACTACGGCTGGGACCAAAACGTCGCCGCCACGGAAAGGCTCCTCGCGGAACTGAGGGTGGGATTGTCGGGGAAAAGGGACAAGGCGGTGTAAAGGCATGTGCGGCATCTGCGGCAAGGTCGATTTCACCGGCGGCGCGGTGGAAAGGGGGCTCATAGGGGCCATGGCGGGGCGTCTCGTCCACCGGGGGCGGGACGACGGCGGCCTTTACACCTGGCGGGGGGGAGACGACGCCTGCGGCCTCGGCCACCGCCGCCTGAGCATCATCGACCTGTCGGCGGCGGGGCGTCAGCCCATGGCCAACGAGGACCGCTCGCTGTGGCTCGTCTACAACGGGGAGATCTACAATTTCGCCCCCTTACGGCGGGAGCTCGAGGCGAAGGGCCACCGCTTCTCCTCCCGGACGGACGGCGAGGTGATCCTCCACCTCTTCGAGGAAGAGGGGCCGTCCGCCCTGACCCGCCTGGAGGGGATGTTCGCCCTGGCCCTCTGGTCGGAGGGGGACCGGCGCCTCCTCCTGGCCCGGGACCCCGTGGGGATCAAGCCCCTCGTCTACTTCGCCGACGGCCGGCGCCTCGTCTTCGCCTCGGAGATCAAGGCCCTCCTCGCCGACCCCGACGTCCCCAAAGAGATCGACCCCGAGGCGGTCGATCTTTACCTCAGCCTCAACTACATCCCCGCCCCCTGGACGATCTTCCGGGGGGTCAGGAAGCTGCCGCCCGGCCACTACCTGTCCTTTGACCGGGACGGGGTGGAAATCGTGCCCTATTGGGACGTCGCGACGGTTTCGCCGGAGGATACCGTACCCCCCGGGGACTTCGAGACGGCCAAGAGGCACCTCCGGGAGACCCTCGCGGGGGCCGTCCGGAGCCACCTCATAGCCGACGTCCCCCTCGGGGCCTTCTTGAGCGGCGGGATCGACTCGAGCGTCGTCGTGGGCCTCATGGCCGCGGAGGGCGGCCGGCCCGTCAAGACCTACACCATCGGCTACGCCGACATGGCCATGTACGACGAGCGGGCCTACGCCCGCGAGGTGGCCCGTCTCCACCGCACGGACCACCACGAGATCGTCCTGACCGCCCGGGACGTCATCGCCGCCGTCCCGGAGGTCCTCGGTCTCCTGGACGAGCCTTTCGGCGACTCCTCCGCCGTACCCACCTACCTCGTCGCCCGGGAGACGGCCCGGGACGTCAAGGTGGCCCTCTCCGGCGACGGGGGCGACGAGCTCTTCGCCGGTTACCGCCTGTACCGCGGCGAGGCCTGGCAGCGCCGCTGGCGCCTCCTGCCCCGGCTCATCCGCCGCGGCCTCATCGAGCCCCTCATCGGCGCCCTCCCCGAGTCCCGGGACGACCGCTTCACCGAACAGGTCCGCCGTCTGAAGAAATTCCTCCGGGGGACGAAGGACACCCTGGCGGAGCGCTTCTATGCCTGGAACGAGCTCTTTGCCCGGGAGGAACGCGACTTTCTCCTCAGCCCGGAACTCAGGGCCGGGACCTCACCCGCCCCGGCCCTCTTCGCCGCCGCCCTCGCCCGTTTCCCCGGGGATGACCTCAACCGCATGCTCTATGCCGATCTGACCGTATCCCTGCCGGGGGACATGCTCTGGAAGGTGGACATGACGAGCATGCGCCACCCCCTCGAGGTCCGGGTCCCCATCCTGGACCGGCGGGTCTGCGAGGCGGCCTTCCGCCTCTCCGGGGAGTGGAAGCTCCATCGGGGAAGGGGTAAGTACATCTTCATCGAGGCCTTCAAGGATCTCCTCCCGGCGTCCCTCCATAGCCGCCCCAAGTGGGGTTTTGAGATGCCCATCAGCCGCTGGCTCAAGACGGACCTGCACTGGCTCATCGAGACCTACCTGTCCCGGGAGAGGGTCGAACGGACGGGTCTCCTCCGCCCCGAGGCGGTGGCCGGACTCGTCGCGGACCTCAGGGGTGGGCGCCGCGACGTCTCCTGGCGGATCTGGAATCTCATCGCCCTCCAGGCCTGGCATGAGAACACCTATGGATAGGGTGAGGGTCGTCCATGTCATCACCCGCTTCGACAAGGGGGGGTCGGCGGAGAACACCTTTCTCACCGTTACCGGACTGGATCCCGCCCGCTATGAGACTTATTTGCTCGCCGGCAGCGACGGGCAGGACACCGCGGCTGCAGTAAGCACCCCAAGCGCGGAAAGCGCCGCAGCGGAAGAAAACATGGCACGGGTTCGGGCGGCCGGGGTAAAGACGTTCATCGTTCCGGAACTCGTACGCCCTGTCGCTCCGCTGCGGGATCTGCGGGCCTTCCTCCGCATACGGGGCCTCATCCGCCGTCTGGCGCCCCAAATCGTCCACACCCACACCTCCAAAGCGGGGATCATCGGGCGCCTCGCCGCCTTCTCCGCCGGGGTTCCCGTGGTCGTCCACACCCCGCACGGCCACGTCTTCTGGGGTTATTTCGGCGCCGTCGCCTCCCGCTTCTTCATCACCCTGGAAAAATCCGCCTCCCGGCTCACCGACCGGCTGATCATGCTCACCGGCCAGGAAAAGGCCGATCATCTCCGCTACCGCATCGCCCCGCCGGATAAATTCGTCGTTATCCACAGCGGCGTCTGTCTGGAACCTTTTCTCCAAATCACCATTGCCGACCGCCGCCCGGACAGCGATCCGGCCTTCCCTCCCGATTCCTTCGTCATCGGCACTATCGGCAGACTGACGGCAATCAAGGGACAAAGTTATCTCCTCGAGGCGGCCGCCGGCCTCCTCCGGGAGATTCCGGAGCTGATCTGCATCATCGTGGGGGAAGGGGAGCTGCGCCGGGAACTGGCGGCACGGGCCGCCTCCCTAGGAATGGGGGAACGGGCTTTTTTCCCGGGATGGCGGCGTGATGTCCCATCCTATATGGCGGCCCTGGATTTATTTGTCATGCCGTCCCTCAATGAAGGCATGGGCCGGGTGGTCGTCGAGGCTATGGCGGCAGGGCGGGCGGTCATCGCCAGCGATGTGGGCGGCCTGAGGGATCTGGTCGTGCACGGGGAAAACGGACTTCTCGTCCCCCCCGGGAATGCGGCGGCCCTGGCGGCGGCGATCAGGACTCTTTACCGGGATCCAAAAAGGCGGCGGATTATGGGGCAAAACGGCCGGATGAAGGCGCCGGCATTTTCCGCCGCGGCCATGATCAAGAAGATTGACGAGTTATACATGAACCTGCTAAGAGAAAAGCATGTTTGCCGATGAAGCGTCATTAATCATGACGACGGTTCCCCCGCCGACCATATCCCCGACCGAACCGTCCCGGGGACCGCAACGCCGTCGCCGGCGCATCGTTTTGTCCGCACACCGTTGCCTTTTTTTCTTATCGTTATCGCTTGCCTTGTTCATCGCCTCCGTCCTCTTTACCTCTGCCGGAACCGCGGCGTCACCGGAATACGAACAGATGGCAGGGGTTCTCGACACCCGCTCCCGGTTCAGCGACGGAATCTACACCATCGACGGTCTGGCCAAGATGGCGGAGGAGCGGGGGATCCAGGTCCTGTTCATAAACGATCACGACAAGACCGTCCTTTCCTACGGTCTCCCCCCCTTCCCCAACCTCATCAGCAAAACCGTGGAGATGAATTCCATCCTCAAGGGGAAGGCGGCGGATTTTCTCCAGGCCATCACCCAGGCCCAGGAGCGATACAAGCACGTCATCATCATCCCCGGCTCGGAATCGGCGGCCTTCTATTACTGGACGGGAAACCCCTTCCAGAGCAACCTCACCGCCCATAACCATGAAAAGCGCCTTCTGACCGTCGGCCTGTCCAAGGCCGAAGATTACCGGCGCCTGCCGGTAGTGCACAATACCGGTCCTCTCAATATGGAGCTCCTGCCGGGAATTTTGCCGTTCCTGGCGGCTTTCGTACTGGCATCGATCATGATCGTCTGGCGGGGCTGGTGGCGGATCACCGGCATCGTCCTGGCCGTGATCGCCCTCCTGTTCATTATCGACAACCACCCCTTCCGGGCTTCCGTTTACGACCCCTGGCACGGCGACAAAGGCATGGCCCCTTACCAGCGGCTTATCGATTACGTAAACTCCCGGGGCGGGCTCACTTTCTGGAACTATCCCGAAACCCAGTCGGGGGTCAGAAAGCTCGGTCCCATCCGCGTGAGCACCAAACCATATCCCCAGGCGTTGCTGGAATCTCATGGTTATACAGGTTTTTCCGCCCTGTACGGGGACACGATCACCATCACGGAACCCGGCAATGTCTGGGACACGACGCTCCGGGAACACTGCCGGGGATATCGAAAGCAACCCCCCTGGGGAGTGGCCACTGCGGATTATCACAAGGAAGGAGAGAGCGGCGAGAAGTTCGGAAATTACCAGACGGTCTTCCTGGTGCGGGCAAAGACCAGGGAAGCGGTGCTCGCGGCCATGAAGACGGGCCGGATGTACGCCCGGCAGGGGACTTATCCCCACCTGGCCCGGCTGGACGAGTTCTCCGTGAGCGACGCCGCCGGGGAGCAGCGGGCGGTGATGGGCGAAAACATAAAAATGAGCGGCAATCCCCATATCCACATCCGTATTTCCGCACCGCCACCGGTCACAGCCGGGCAGCCGGCAGTGGGGGGACCGGAGCAAAAGGCAGCCGCAACTCTTCCCGGCGATTCTTCCCGTCCTGCGCCTGCCACCGACCGGGCCGCAGCCGCGGTGACGGCGCAAGCAGGGGCCGCACCGATCCTCACCGACCGGAAGCAAATCACCGGAACCACACCGGGAACGCCTTTGCCACCGGCGACACCCACCGTCAAGTTACGGCTCATCCGCAACGGCTCCGTGATCGCTGAAACCACCGGCCCCCTGCCCCTTACCTTCACGCATGAAGACAAATATTTCCAGCCGGGGGAAAGGTTATATTACCGCATGGATATGGAGGGCTATGGCAAGATCGTCGCCAACCCCATATTCGTCACCTTCACGGGAGCGAAGCCGTGATCGTCTCCGTCCATCAGCCCCAGTATCTGCCCTGGCTCGGCTACTTCGACAAGATCGACCGCGCCGATGTCTTCGTCCTGCTCGACAATGTCCAGTTCAAAAAGAACGAATGGCAGAACCGCAACCGCATCAAGACATCTCAGGGTCCCCAGTGGCTCACCGTCCCCGTCCTGTACAAATTTCCCCAGTTGATCTGCGAGGTGGGGATCAACGACCGGGAACGGTGGCGCCACAGGCAGCAGCAGGCCCTGATGTCCAATTATCGGAAAGCGCCGCACTGGTCCCTCCTGGAACCGTTCTGGTCCGAAATCTTCTCTAGGACCTGGTCCACCGTCGCCGAGCTCAATATCTATGTCGTCCGGGAGTTGGCGGCTCTCCTGGGCATAACGACACCCCTTTGCGTCGCCTCGGAATTGCCCCCCTTCCCCGACGACCCGGACGAGCGCCTCATCGCCATTACCCGCCACTTCGGCGGCGACACTTATCTTGCCGGCAGCGGCGGCCACGATTACATGGATCTGGACAAATACCGGCGGGCCGGCGTCACCGTGGTTTTCCAGGATTACCGTCACCCCGTTTATCCTCAGTTGTGGGGTGATTTCGAACCGTACATGTCCGTGGTCGATCTGATCTACAACCAGGGTGCGGAGGCCCTGGAAATAATCCGGAGGGGAAGATGAACATCCTGGCTATCGGGGCCCATCCCGACGATATCGAATTCGGTTGCGGGGGTACGCTCCTCAAGTACATCCGCAACGGGCACGACGTCTATCTTTTGGTCATGACCGAGGGGCACAGGGGTGGTCCGGCCCGATCACGACAAGGGGAACAGCAGCGGGCGGCCCGGATTCTCAAACCCAAGGAGTTGATCTGGGGCACTTACCGGGACACCGAACTTTCCCCGAAGATGAATGAAATGGTTCAGGATATCGAATCCGTTCTGGATCGCATCCAGCCACAATTCACATTCGTCCACTACGAAGAGGATACCCATCAGGACCATCGCGCCCTGGCCAAGGCCGCCGTTTCCGCCACCCGGTATGTAAAGAACGTCCTTTTCTACGAAGGGCCGACAAGCCAAAACTTCACGCCGACAGTCTTTGTGGATGTGAAGGACACCCTGGAGGAAAAGATCAAACTTCTTTTGGCCCACAAATCACAGGTAAAGAAAACAAATATCGAAGGGCTGTCCATTGTCGACATCGCCCGCTCCACGGCGGTGTTCCGGGGCATCGCCGGACGGGTCCAGTATGCGGAGGGTTTCATGCCGCTGCGGATGTTTATCAATATCCGCATCTTTTGAACGGGCTGCGGGTAGGTTGCAGGCAAGCCCCCATGGTTGGTGCCTGTAAAAGATGTCTCACCTAGTTGTCTTTCCCATAGCCGGGAAGAAGTTTCATGCAGAGCGGTAAAATCATTTTTTCAGAAAGCCGGGGGACTATCCCCCACTCCCGCCCCCTGCTCGATGATGAAGATTTCCGGGCCGTGATGGCCGTCCTCAACTCCGGCCGGCTTGCCCAGGGCGAAGCGGTCGCCGCCCTGGAGGAGGATTTCGTTCGCTTCCTGGAGCCGCCGCACCGGGAATTATCCGGCGGCGACGACAAACCGGCTTCCGCACCGGCTATTGCAGTGTCGGAATTACCTGCCGGAAAGGAATTCCATCCTGCCCCGGCGGCCCGTGCAGGCGGCGCTCATGACGATTATGCAGGTACCGGCGATGCCGCCGGAAAAGCGGCAAAGGGCCCGGAAGAGCAGACCCCTCCTACCGCCCCTGCCCAGGCCGCCGGAAGCTTTGGCGCCGTAGCGGTAAGCTCCGGTACGGCGGCCCTCCATCTAACCCTCCTGGCCCTGGGCATCGGCGCCGGTGATGAGGTCATCATCCCGAGTTACGCCTGCGTCGCCCTCTGGCATGCCGTCCGGTACACCGGCGCGGAACCCGTCCTTGCCGACAGCGAGACGGAAACATTCAACATCTACGCCGCGGACGTGAAACGGCGCCGCACCGTTAAAACCCGCGCCGTCATCGTCCCCCATCTCTTCGGTCAGTCCGCCGATCTTCGGGAGCTCATCGCCCTGGGTATCCCGGTGATCGAAGACTGCGCCCAATCTCTGGGATGCTGCTACCAGGGACGACCGACGGGATCATGGGGAACCGCAGCGGTCTTTTCCTTCTATGCCACCAAGGTTATTGCCGCCGGAGAGGGCGGTTTGATCGCCTCCCGGGATGCCCGCCTGATCGAGAAGGTTAGAGATCTCCGTGATTACGATGAAAAGGAGAGTCTAAATCTGCGCTTCAACTACAAGCTCACGGACATTCAGGCCGCTTTGGCGCGTAGTCAATTCAGCAAGCTCCCATCCCTTATCGACCGCCGCCTCATGATCGCCCGCCGGTATGATCACGTCCTGCTTGGCGCCGGACGGGAACCGCCGCCAAGGAAAGACGGTCGCGGCCATATCTTCTTCCGCTATGTCTTTCTTCATGACGCGGCGACAACATTCTTGAGCGCAATGGAAGAACGGGGTGTGACGTGCCGGCGACCGGTTTTCCGCCCGCTCCATCACTATTTGCAGCGGCCGGGATATGAGGCGACAGAGTATATCTGGGAGCACGCCGTTTCGGTGCCCCTGTATCCCGGGTTGAGCGAGGAGGAGATCGCCGCTGTTGCCGGGGCGCTGAAAAGTTCCCTGCCCGTCCAATGAAACCCTCATGACGGGACGCCGTCACAATGCAGGATGAAAACGGCGGGACATACGCCGCCGTATCCGCAGTGGCCCCGTTAATGATAAACAGTTGTAGATCAATAACATATGCCCGCATTTTCGATTGCAGCAGCAAAGCAAGCTCGACGACATCGCCAAAAGTCCCTATGCGCCGCAACCTTCATCCCTCATCGCGGCGATGTACCCACAAGTGCCCTTCATTATTTAGGTTTTACGAGACTGGCCCCTGGAGATTATTACTTAAACGTATCCATGATGACTTTTTGCTCGATCATCAAGCTTGATCAGGCTGGACCGGAATAAATGACCTTCTATATCGCCTGTGCCGCGGCCTTGAGCGTTTTTCTCACCCTCCTGTTCCCGGAAATCAGATATTATTTCTTCAACCAGGTAGGTCGTTGGCTTTATATCTTTCTCTTTGCCCTCTCCCTGTCCTTTCTCCTCACCCCCGTCATGCGCCGGCTGGCAATGAGCTTGAACGTCCTGGACATCCCGGAAACGAGAAAGATACATAACCAAGCGACGCCCCTTCTAGGCGGCGGGGCCATCATCATCGCCTTCACCGTCGCCCTTCTGGCCAATATGGTCCTGGAAAGGGAGATTATCGTCATCCTCTACGCCGGCGGGGCGGTGGCCGTCACCAGTCTGATCGACGACTGGAAGGGACTGCGGGCCCGGACCAAACTGATCGTTCAGATTGGCGCTGTCGCGTTCCTCATATATAACGATATCATATTGAATCTCTTCCCTGTCCGGCTCTGGTGGGGATACGCCTTGAACATCCTTTTAACCATGATCTGGATCATCGGCATTACCAACGCCATGAACTTTATCGACGGCATGGACGGTCTCGCCGCCGGGCTGGGGGCCATCATCTCCCTGTTCCTGGCGATCGTGGCCTTTCAAACCAACCAGCACATCCTGGGCTGGATCTCCCTGGCCATGCTGGGCAGTTGTCTGGGATTCCTGCCTTTCAATTTCCGACCTACCCGTCCCGCGGCGATTTTTCTCGGCGATACGGGCAGCATCTTCCTGGGGTTTATCCTTGCCAGCCTGGCAATCGTCGGCGAATGGGCAGACAACAACCCCATTGTTTCCTTCTCCGCGCCGGTGCTCATTTTCTGGGTTCTGATCTTCGATATGACGTATATCACTGTGGAAAGGATCGCCACCGGCAAGGTGAAGAGTATCCGGCAGTGGCTGGAATACGTGGGTAAGGACCACCTCCATCACCGTACCTATACCCTGTTGGGCGATCGTAGGAAGGCGGTGCTGTTCATTTATCTTCTGTCCGTGACCCTTGGGGTGAGCGCCATCGCCCTGCGCTACGCCCGGCCGGTGGACGGCATTCTGTTGGTCATTCAGGCGTGTCTAATCACCATAGTCGTTTCCATCCTTGATTATTCAGGTCGAAATCGTTGACAGGCCCGGGGAAACTGCTTGACAAAACCGTCATTGATAAATAGTTTAGTCGGCAGTGACAATCATATCAGAAAAAAAGGAGCGATCTTCCCTTGGGAAATACCTACCGATGTAAAAAAAAGGGGCATCTTATCAAGGAAATATGCAATGACCAGACCTGTGAGTGGCGCTTGAAGAACGAGACATTCTTTAACTGCACCTGGGTGGCCTGTAATTTCGGCCCCTTTACCCTGGAAGAGGTGGGCGAGATGATGGGGGTCACCAGAGAAAGGATCCGCCAGATCGAGGCCAAGGCCCTGAAGAAACTGCAACACAAAAAAAGGCGGGACCAATTAAGGGATTTCGCTTCTCCCGACAGCGAGTGGGACTTCTAAAGGGGAGTCGATCCTTCACGAGCGCTTCATCTTGGCAAGATATTCCCTGGTCATGAACTCGGTCATGCGGATCTTTCGTTCGGGGCTGGAAAAGAGGTGCACCATGACCTCGAATTCCATATCCAGGGCCGACTGCTTGTCGAGTTTTTCCGTCAGCACGGAGATTTTCTTTACCGCCGCGATCGCCCTTCCCGAACGTGCCGCCAGCCCTTCGGCCATGGCGACGGCCTCATCCATGAATCTTTCCGGGGTCGCCACCTTGTTGACGAGTCCGATCCGTAACGCCTCCCGGGCCCCGATGGGCTCACCCAGCATGCTGATTTCCTTGGCCTTGGCCAAACCGACGAGATTTCTCAGGGGGCTGAAAAGGGGGTTCAGACCGAATTTCAACTCCGGATGGCCGAAAATGGCGCTCTCCGAAGCGATGATCAAATCGCATACCGTGGCGATATTGAAGCCTCCCCCGAGGGCGATGCCCCCTACCGCCGCGATAACGGGTTTGGCGTATGTATAGATCCGGGCCAGGTACTTCAGAATGGATTGAAAATAATCCGCTATTTTGTCGTCGGCAAGGGCCGCCATCTCCTTGATGTCCATGCCGGCGGAAAACACATATTCGCCGCCCGTAATGATCAGGGCCCGGACATCGTCATCGTTTTCCAGCTCGTTTAGGACGGCGTAAAGTTCGGTGCGCATCTCCCGGGAAAGGGCATTCATCTCCCGGGGACGGTTCATGGTAACCATGGCGTACCCTGGTCTTTTCTCAACGAGAATCGTATTATACATGCTCCTTCCCTGCCACCCGTTCTTTCAGTTCCTTTCCCACCCGGAAGAGCGGAACCCGCCGTTCCTGTAGGTCGACGGTTATCGCCGTCTTGGGATTTCTCGCCTTCCGGGCCGGTCTGTTTTTCACCAAGAAGGCCCCGAAATCACGGATATCGATCCGTTCACCCCTAACCAGGGCCTCTTTCATGGCCCCAAAGATCCGATAGACCGCAAACTCTATATCCCCGGCCCGATAACCGGTAAACTCGGCCTGCACCCTGGCCACCAATTCTCGCTTCGTCATGATTGTCTACTCGTAAAGATGGTAAGCCCCCGCCGCCGGTGCTGCTTCCTGACGCTGCCACTCCGTCAGCAGGGCGGACAGACCGCTTTTGAAAACGATCTCCCAAAAAGACTTTTTCTTGGCCGTATAGATGACTTCCGGTTTGCCCTTCATGCCGGCCAGGCTTCCTGCAAGCTGCACGGCGTAATTGAAATCCCCCAAATCATCCACCAATCCGATCTGACGGGCCTGACGGCCGGAAAAAATTCTGCCGTCGGCTATGGCTTGTAATTTGTTCCGGGACAGTTTTCGTTCCTGGGCGATTACCTCCAAAAAATGTTCGTTCATGTCATCGATCACGCCCTGGAGGAGGTCCCGTTCTTCCGGGGTGATTTCCCGGGTGGGGGAACCGATGTCCTTGAATTTGCCGCTTTTGATCACCGACGATTTCACGCCGATCTTGCTTAGGAGTTCCTGGGTGTTGACCAGGTGCATAACCGTGGAGATACTCCCCGTGATCGAACCGGGATTGGCGACGATCCGGTCGGCGCCACAGGCAATCAGATAACCGCCGGAAGCCCCTACGGACCCGAAAGAAGCAACAACCTTTTTCTTTTTCCGCAAGTCCCGGACGGCCCCATAGATCTCCTGGGAAGGCGCTACGGCCCCGCCGGGGCTGTCGATCCGCAGGACAACAGCCCGGACCGAATCATCACGGGCTATTTCCTCACACTGCTCGACCGTCTCCCGGCTTCCGGTGATAACCCCTTCCACAACGACCACCGCCACCCTTTCCGTCGGCAGCAGGGATTTGTGACTTCCCGTCAAGGCGCCGATACCGAAAACTACCGCGGCAAAGAGCGCCGTAATCAGGGCCAGGATCACGATGGCATACAGGATGGGATGTCTGCGCATGCTTTACGGCTTTTCAGCCGTCCGAATCCAGTATCCGCGCCTCCGCCAATGCCTTGCCGAGACTGGAACCGATGTTCTCGCGGTTGTTCAGGTACTGATGGACCGTCGGCCCTTCCGCCGCCGCCTCATAGTCCTTGATGCTCAAGCGGATCTTCCGGCTTTTGGAGTCGATACTCTTTATGGTCGCCGTCACCTCGTCACCCACGGCAAAGATCTCCGCCGCCGATTTGACGCGCTTCTGGCTCAGTTCGGAGATATGCACCAGACCTTCGATACCTTCCTCGATCTCCACAAAGATGCCGAAATCGGTAATATTGGTTACCTTGCCCGAGACGGTGGCGCCGATACCGTATTTGGAAGTAAATTCCTCCCAGGGGTTCTTCTCGATCTGTTTGACCCCCAGGGAGAACTTCTCGTTCTCCACATCCACATTCAAGACCATCGCCTCGATTTCCTGGCCCTTTTTGAAAACATCCGCCGGGTGCTTGACCTTCTGGGTCCAGGAGATGTCCGAAAGGTGAATCAGGCCGTCGATACCGTCTTCGATTCCCACAAAGACGCCGAAATTCGTGATGTTCCTGACTACGCCTCTGATGACTGTCCCCACGGGATATTTCTCTTTCATGGTTTCCCAGGGATTGGACATGGTCTGCTTGAGGCCGAGGGAAATCCGCTTTTCTTCGGTTTTCACCTCCAGCACCATCACCTGCACCTCCTGCCCCGGGGACAACACCTTGGCGGGATGTCTTATTTCCCGGGTCCAGAACATCTCCGAAATATGGACAAGACCTTCCACCCCGGGCTCCAGTTCCACAAAGGCGCCGTAATCGGTAAGATTCACCACCCGCCCGGGGACGATCGCTCCCACAGGGTATTTCTCATGGATGGTTTCCCAGGGGTTGTCCGTCAACTGCTTCAGCCCCAGGGCCACACGTTCCCGCTCCCTGTCGAAGGACAGCACCTTCACCTGGAGCTTCTGGCCCTTGCTGAAATTGTCTGCCGGACGGGAGATTCTCCCCCAGGATATGTCGGTGATGTGCAGGAGACCATCGATGCCGCCTAAATCGATAAAGATGCCGTAATCGGTGATATTCTTGATGACCCCCTCGACGATCTTGCCTTCCTGGATGTTTTCGAGGGTGGCGCGTTTTTCCTCCTCCCGCTGCTTTTCCAGGATGGCGCGTCGCGACAGGACAACATTATTGCGCTTGCGATCGTACTTGATGATATTGAAGGCAAGCTTCTGACCCACGAACTGATCGAGGTCCCGAATCGGCCGGATGTCCACCTGCGAACCGGGCAGGAACGCCGGGATGCCGATGTCCACCGACAGTCCGCCCTTTACCCTCTCGACGATCGTTCCGTTCATCGTCGTATTATTTTCAAAGGCATATTTGACCTCGTCCCAGATCTTCAGGCGGGTCGCCTTGTCTTTTGATAAAACCAGATTGCCGTCGCCGTCCCTGCGATCCACGAGTACCTCCACAAGATCGCCGACCGCGAGAGAAATATTGCCTTCGTCATCCCGCAACTCCTTGGCGGGGATGTATCCTTCGGTCTTCCAGCCCACATCGACCATAACCGTGTCCGGGTTGATCTGGATAACCTTGCCTTCGACGACTTCTCCCAACTGCAGGGTTTGGAGGGATTGTTCGTACAATTCCCGGAATCCCATGTCTTCTTCCCTGCCGGCCGCCTTGTCCTCTTCTGCCTTGTTTACGGGCACTTCACTTTTCACCTCTTGAGTTTGGGATGTTTCATTTACATCACTGCCGTTTACCATTAACTCTATACCCCCTAAATTTTTGAATATACCGCCGCTATGTGGAGGTGCACTAACACACTGGATATAAAAGATCAAGCGAATTCACGGGAAAGATGACGATTAATGACCGCGGCAACGGTTTCGACAACCTCGACGGCCGTCATCCTTGTCGTATCGATATGAATGGCCGCCGGATCGGGTTGGAGCGGGGCCACCGCCCTGGTCCGATCCTGCCGATCACGGCGCTGCAGGCCGGCGGCAACCTTTTCGTAGTCCATGCCGGGATCCCGGGCCGCCAACTCGGCATGGCGCCTTTTCACCCGCTCCTCTTCCGCGGCATCGAGAAAGATCTTGATCTCCGCCCGGGGAAAGACGACCGTCGCCATATCCCTTCCCTCGGCGACAATCCCGCCGGTGCCGCCCGCCGCTCTCTGTACCGGCAAAAGCTTTTCCCGGACCACCCTCAGGGCCGAAATCCGGGAAGCCCGCAGCGCTACCTCCTCCGTGCGCAGACGTTCGGTCACGTCTTCGCCGTTGACCCTGACACGCATCCCGGACGTCGATTTTTCCAGTTCGATGTCCAAATCCTGCAGGTAAGCCCCTATTTCTTTTTCATCCTCGTCGATGCCGTCCCTTCCGATTACGTAGGCGACGGCCCGGTAAAGAGCCCCCGTATCGAGATAGTGATAACCAAGGCGCTGCGCCAGTAACTTACCGACCGTGCTTTTTCCCGACCCGGCCGGCCCGTCGATAACAACTACCAATTTATCTTTCCTCATAACCCGGTCACCATTCTTTCCAACCTCTCTTCCCACCGCCTCAAGGCCTCCCACCGGCGGCGGACGCCCGTGAAGGTGAAGGCGGCGCATATAACCCCGGCCGCATCGAAAAGGAAATCCCCATAAGAGGAATCTCTCCCGGGAACAAAGGCCTGGTGCAGTTCATCGCTCAAAGCATAGAGCATACCTACCGTCACCGTTCCGGCAACGGCCTTCCATTGCCGGGCCTTTCCGTCCCCCTCCGGGGGAAAACAGCGCCGGATCAGATAGCCGAAAAGATAATACTCTCCAAAGTGCAGAACCTTGTCGAGGCCCCAGAAAGAGGGCATCTGCTCGGGAAAGCGGCTGAGGGAGGAAAGGTGGAAGACAACGACGCCGTAAAGAAAAACCGGAAGGAGATAAAAAACGGCGTAGCGTGCTCCCGCCCTCCCCGGGGATGGGCGTCGTGCACTCAGTTTTGCTGCTCCTTTTACCGATTGCCCCTCATAACACAACCGTGACACCATCTCAACAGTATATACCGGTCCGAAAAGTCGATACGGAACCTCATCTTGATAATCTTCGAAATTTGTGTAAAATGGCAAATATGGAACATATGCCGCTATCGTCCGCAAAAAAATTTTCCTGCGCCGGGACCGGATCTCGGAGGGTCCATGCCGGGAAACCGTGGCCCCGGTGCCTCGCCGCCATCCTCGGGGTGATGTTTTTTCTGCTCTCCGGGCTCACCCCGGCATCCGGGGCTTTCACCCTCGAAGACGAAAAGAAGTTGGGTAAAGAGTTTTACGACAACCTCGAAAAACATAAGTTCATCCTTCATGACCAGCGGACCGCCGCCTACCTCGCCGCCGTGGGGAACAGGGTGCTGTCGAACAGCCAGAAACTCCCTTACGATTATCGCTTTTCTGTTATCAAAAGCTCGGCGGTCAATGCCTTCGCCACCCCCGGCGGGTATGTTTATGTCAATCAGGGTCTGCTGACGCTGGTCGATACAGAAAGCGAACTGGCCAGTGTCCTGGCCCATGAAATCGCCCACGTCAATGCCCGGCACATCGCCGACAGCATCGAGAAATCCCGCAAACTGAACATTGCGGCCCTCGCGGCCGTCCTGGCCGGCGCCTTCCTCGGCGTCGGCAGCGACCTGGGTGCCGCCGCCATGGCTTTCCCGCTTGCGGCCATGCAATCCATGAACCTGAAATACAGTCGCGATCACGAAGAGGAGGCGGACCGTCTCGGCTTGAGTTATCTCGTCGCAGCCGGTTACGACGGCAAATCGGCACTGGATTTTTTAAAGATCCTGCGCCGTTACGAATACTACTCAAATTCTATCCCGTCTTATTTTCTTACCCATCCCGGAACGGACGACCGGATCCGCTATCTCGATGCCATGCTGCAGACGACCTACACTTGGCGCGGCCGGGAAGCTATCGTCGGCAATCTGAAAAAGATCCAGACCCTCCTGGTTTTGCAGGGCAACGATCACCAGAGGAACCTCAAGCATTTCCAGGACAATCTCAAGAAAAACCCTCAGGATGCGGATGATCTTTTCGGCCTGGCGGTAACCCAGGAAAGACTGGGGCTAAACAACGAGGCGATGCAAACCTTTATAAAGGCACAATCCCTGTCCCCCCATGATCCGGACATCCGGAGAGAATTTGGTATCGCCTGTTTCAAGGCGGGGGAGATAAATGCCGCGATCACCAATCTCCAGGAGGCGATAAAATACGACCCGGACAATGTGGTCGCGATGCTCTATCTGGCCCGTTCCTATGAAGCGCTCGGCAGAAAGGGCGAAGCCCTCGCCCTGTTCCGGGAAATCGCGCAAAAAAACGTGGACGACGAAGAGGTTTTTTACAACATGGCAATGATCTACGGTCAGAACGATCATCCCTACGAATCGCATTACTACTTCGGACGGTATTTCAAGATGAAGAACCGCCGGGAGAGCGCCTTGTTTCATTTCCAGGCCGCCCTCAAACACGTTCCGGCCGGTGGCTGGGAAGCCGGGGAGATCCAAAGGGAAATCGATGCCCTGAAGAAAGACGGCCGCAACAGCCCGGCAAGTGAACCGCGCAAGTCTTACTGACCATCACGCCTGCAGACGGAAACAACGATACGTGAATATAGGTTGTTGTTCCGTTATTCCAGATAAAATTTCATGCCGGGGCGGCACCCGCGAAGGACGAAAATGGTTTATGGAAATCACCCCGGTTTATTTTCATAGCAAAGATCCTTGGGGCCCGCTGGGGGCACCAAGAAAGATGAACATGGAAACCGCGGGGGGGTCATCGTCTTCAGCGGTGCTGAGGCCGCAGCAGGTCGGCGACGGTCTTGACCGGCGTGAAGGTGGCAATGGGAACCTCCACGAAGATGGTGTTCCAGTCCGACATGGAGCCGTTCCAAAGACCGGGAAGCTCCAGAGCCTGCAGATCCCTTCCTTTCTCCGATTTTCGGGATATCGAAACGGCCCGTGGGTCGACAAATTTCTCCAGATCGAACTTCCGGCCCCGGAAATCCCTGATCCCGCAGACGAGATCGACGGGATTGAAATGGGTGGCACGGCGCCAGATCTCCTGTTGCGCCGCCGACCGGGGATCCACCTGCGCTTCCTCGACGATTTGGAGCGACCGGCTGCCGTCGTCCTCACGCACCCAGAAAGGACCTCCCCCCGGTTCACCTTCATTGCGGACGACGCCGCACACCCGGAGGGGCCGGGAAATTTTCTTACGCCAGACATCTTTCTTTCTCATCAGCGACCATCGGGGATAGTCGTCGGGAAAGACGATGTGCAACTTTTCCCGGCAGAATAGATCGATGGCGGTCCAGGTTTCTTCATCGCCGCGATCCGCAGCCAGAATCTCCAGATATTGAAAGGCGATTTCCTGCCTTTCCAGAAGCAATCCCGCCAGGGCCTGCTTGTAACGCACCATGATCCCTTTATCCCGATCGGGGGCGACATTGTCGATATTCTTAACGAAAACGATATCCCCGTCGAGGGCGTTCAGGTTTTTGAGTAAGGCACCGTGCCCCCCGGGCCGGAAATGGAGACGTCCGTCTTCCGTGCGAAAAGGCCGGTTCTCCATATCCACGGCGATGGTATTGGTGGCGGTTTCCTGACAGGATAAGCCGATTTCGTATTGCACCCCGAAGATCCCCTCGTAGCGCGGACGAATTTCCCGTAAAAAATCCCCCACCGGTTGCCGATGTTCCGGCGAGACGGTAAGATGGATCCTGCTGATACGCCGGGCGTCGGTGGTGTAAAGGGCCGCCTCCACAAGATGCTCCTCCAGGGCCGTCCGGCTGCCCCCTGGGTATCTGTGGAACTTCAACAGTGCCTTCGGTAATTGTCCGTAGCCGAGACCATGCGCGGTAAGGATATATGTCAGCAGGTCCCCGCAGCGTTTTGCCCGCCGGAGGTCATCCACATCCCCGCCTTTCCGGGCAACGATCGCGCAAAGCTCCTCATAAAAGGGATATCGCGGGAGGTCCGCGACAAAGGCCGTCGCCGCGGGATCGTTCTCTGCCCAGGGTTCATCCAGAACCCGGAACCATTCTTTGAACATGCGACTGGCGGCACCGGAAGCGGGAACGAATTTCATCATTCTCCCGGCCGCGGCGGCACGTTCATAACGGGCCCGCAGGATGTCTTCTTCTCCCGGTGCGATTATCTCCACCCCATCCGCCACGGAACAGGGACCTTGCAGTTCCACATATCTTATCCCCCGGACAAACAGGCCGATCTGCTCGGTTACCATCTCCGGCGTAAGCCCTTCACGGTATATCTGTTCAATATCCTCCTTCGAGAAATTCATTTCTTTTTTTTCCTAATCTTTACCGATTCCTTCTGATTCTTCCCCTTTTCGCGAAGCAGCCGGGAAATATCCTTTTGACGCCTGGTCACCACCTGTTTGGCCATCTCCATTTCCTTCCCCGCCGGGCCGGACTAAATAATCTCCACCATCGGCAGAATAAACCCCTTCACCCCCGCCCGGGGGTGTTTACGCTTCAACTCCCGCACCACCTCACAGACCCGGGGCACCTCTTCCTCTGTGACGGCGATATACAAAACGTTGTTCTCTCCCGGCCAGCAGTGCGTGCCCAACTTCGGTTCCGTCTCCGTCCCCTCGCCGCTTACGTCCTTCATCTTCGTGTAACCTTTGATCCCGGCGCTCTTCAGCTTCGCCACTACATCGTAATCCGCCGCCCGGGAATAGACGATGAAAAACATCTTCATGGCTTTTTCCTCCGCCGGGATTTGATCTTTTCCTGCCACTCATCGAAGAGATCGTAGGCCGCCGGCACAACTACCAGCGTCAGGAAAAGGGAGGTGATGAGGCCGCCGATCACCGCGACCCCCATGGGAGACCGGGTCTCCGCCCCGTCTCCCAATCCCGCCGCCACGGGCAGCATACCAAAAATCATGGCAAAAGTCGTCATGAGAATGGGTCGCAAGCGCACCGGCCCGGCCTCCAGAATCGCCTCCCGGCGACTCATCCCCCGCTCCCGGAGGGTGTTGGTGTAATCCACCAGGAGGATCGCATTCTTCTTTACCAGACCCATCAGGAGGATCAAGCCGATCATACTGAAGATGCTGATGGTCTTCCCCGTCAGGACCAGGGCCCCGAAGGCCCCGATAAAGGACAGCGGCATGGAGAGCAAGACGATAACCGGCTGGAGGAAGCTTTCGAACTGGGCTGCCAGGACCATGTAGGCCATGAGGACTCCCAGCAAGAGGGCAAAAATGAGAAACCCGAATGATTCCTTCATAGTATCGGCAGCACCTTTGTATTTTGCCGAATAATCCAAAGGCAGGATCCCGGCGGCGATGGCGTTGAGCTCGTCCATGGCCTGGCCCAGAGGTTTCTTTTCCAGGCTGGCGTACATGATCATCGCCCGCTGACGGTCCACACGATAGATGGTGCTCGGCGCCCCTCCTTCCCGGATTTGGACTACATTGGCCAGTTCGACGAGGCGGCCGTCCCGGGCCCGTATATATATCTTCCCGATGTCCCCCGGATTCATCCGATCCTGGGGATTCAGCCGTACCCGGACATCGTAGCGGCGTCCCTTCGCCTCATCCTTGAACTTGGTGACATCCACCTCGCCGCTGATCAAGACATTTATGGCCGCGGCGATGTCGGCCACGCTTACCCCGAGGTCCGCCGCCTTGTCCCGGTCGATGGTCACCCGCAGCTCCGGTTTCCCCGCTTCCAAAGACGTATCCACATCGACTACTCCGGGCAGTTTCGCAAACCGGGCGACGATCTGTTTCATGTAATCCGTAAGATAACTCAAATCCGTCCCCCGGACTACATACTGGATGGGGACGTTTCTAACCCCTCCCCCGATCAGGGAGATGTCCTCCGCCGTCCCCTTGAGGCCGGGTATCTGATTTATCCGCCGCCGTAATTCCGCCTTGATCTCCTCCTGAGAGCGCTTTCGCTCCGACTTTTTCTTCAGTCCCACCGTCATTCTCCCCTTGTTAACCTGACCGGTGCCGGCGGTCCCGAGACCCTGGGCGTACATGACCCGGACAACCTCCGGGGTGTTGCGAACTATCTCCTCGGCCTGCTGGAAAAGCCGGTCCGACTCGGCCACGGAATAATCTATCGGTGCCTCCAGTCTGATTATGAAGTTACTCTGATCCTCCGGCGGGACGAACTCCTTACCCATAAACTTCGTCATATACATACTGAGCACGAAGATGATCAGGGCACCGGTAAGGACACTCAATCGGTAGCGCAATCCCAGAACCAGCAGTTTCCGGTACCAGGTTTCGGTCTTTCGGTAATATGCTTCCAGAAAATCCCCGGCCCGGCGGATCTTCATGCGGATCCGTCCCTGCCCTGACTTCTGCGCCTCCTCATCATTACCATGCTGACGGCGCCGGAGAAAATACGCCGCCAGCATCGGCGTCAAGGTAAACGACACCAGCAGCGAAACCATGACGGCAAAGACCACGGTCAGGGCGAAGGACATGAAGAATCTGCCGATGATCCCCTTCATGAAGGCCACCGGTAAAAAGATGGCCACAATGGCGAGGGTTGTGGCCATAACGGCCAGACCGATCTCGGAGGTGGCGAAACTCGCCGCCTCCCGGGGATCCATACCTATTTCGATATTGCGGTGGATGTTTTCGATGACGATGATGGCGTCGTCGATGAGGATCCCCACGGAGAGGGACAGGGCCAGCATGGTCATATTGTTGAAGGTGAAATCGAAGGCCCTGATGAGTGTGAAGGTGGCGATCACGGAGATGGGCAGCGCCACGGCGCTGATCAGGGTGGTGCGCACGTTCCGGAGAAAGAGAAAGACGGCGATGACGGCCAGGATGCCGCCGATGATGAGGTGGTTCTGAACCTCCCTGATGGAACGGTTGATGAAGGTGGACTGATCGAAGGCGGCATGGATGACCATACCCGGCGGCAGCGTCTTGCGGATCTTTTCTATTTCGGTCTTGACGCGGTCGATGACCTCGACGGTATTGGTGCCGGACTGCTTCTGGATACCCACAGCGACGGCGGGGAGGCCGTTGAAGCGGACTATGGAACGTTGCTCCTCCATGCCGTCTTCGGCCCGGCCGACATCTCTTATCCTTACCGGCACCCCCCGGTACCAGGAAACGATCAGGTCATTGAATTCCTGAACGGACGGGAACTCACCCTTTACCTTGACGGTATATTCCTTGGTCGCCGCTTCGATGCGGCCGCCGGGAATCTCGACGTTCTCCCGGGACAGGGCGGTCATGACATCATTGGGCGTCACCTGAAAGGCCCGGAGTTTATCTGCATCCAGCCAGATGCGGACCTGGCGCAACCGGAGACCGATGAAGCGCAGGGCTCCCACCCCGTTGATGCGCTGGAGTTGATCCTTCAAGACCTCGTCGGCATAGGTGGAGAGATCCCGGATCGTTTTCCGCCCCGTCAAAGCGATGTAGTACACGGGGTTCGCATCGGGGTCGACCTTCTGAATGATAGGCTCCAGGATGTCGGTGGGCAGTTTGGAGCGGATCAGCGACACCTTCTCCCGGACATCCTGGACGGCCATGTCGATATCACGTTCCAGGACGAATTCTATGCTGATCGTGGAGACGCCCTCGGCGCTGGTGGAGGTGATGGTCTTGACGCCGTTGATGGTATTGACGGACTCTTCGATCTTGTCGGTCACGTCGATATCCATGATCTCCGGAGAGGCCCCATTGAGACGGGTAGTGATATTGACGATGGGGAATTCTATCTTCGGAAAGAGATCGACGCCGATCTCCGGATAGCTCACCAGCCCCAGGATTACCAGGGCCAGGATAAACATGGTGGCAAATACCGGCCTTTTGATCGAGGTGTCAGCGAGCCACATTGACCTTCACCCCGGGAGACAGGTTGTTCTGTCCCACAACGACCAGTTCCTCTCCCCCGTGCAATCCCTCGAGAACCTCCATGACTTCTCCGTATTTCTGCCCTATTTTCAAAGGCTTCTCAACCGCCGTCCCATTCTCCACGATGAAGGCCTTGACGTTGGTGCCTTCATACAAAATAGAATTGACGGGAACGGTGACCACCTCCCGGGCGGCGCCGGTGTAAAGGACGACCCGGGCGTAAAGGCCCGGCTTGAGAAGCTGCCGGTCATTGGCGACAACCGCTTCCGCCTGCATGGTCCTTGTCTTTTCCTCCAGATGGGGATATACGGTCTTCAGCACCCCATGGAACTCCCGGCCCGGAAAGGAATCAACGGTAAACCGGACATCCTGTCCCGCTTGGACCCGGGCCACCTCCCGCTCAATGATGGAGAAACTGAGCTTCAAAGGGTCAGTCTGAATCAGGTAAAACAAGGGCATCCCGTTTCGGACATAATCTCCCGCCGTGATGCGCTTCTCCTTTATGGATCCACCCAGGGGGGCAAGGATCTTTGTCTTGGCAAGCTTCTCCTTCGCCAGGGCGAGAGCCGCCTGAGCCCGTTCCACGTCGCCTTCCGCCACCGCCAGCCGGGCGGTTATGTCATCGAACTGCTGACGGGTTACAAGCTGTTCTCTGTAGAGGGCCTCTTTCCTCTCGAATTCCAGCCTGGCATTGGCCAGAGAGGCCTGGGCCTGGCGGAGGGCCGCTTCCGCCCGTTTGACCTCCAGACGGTAATCCGTATCATTAATTTCGGCGATCAGCGTTCCCCTCCCCACCCGGGAACCTTCCGCAACGGTGATGCGTCTGATGATACCGTCGATCTCCGAACTGACGATCACTTCTTCATTGGCCTTCAGGGTGCCGACGGCTTCCACAAAGGGCCGTAAAGCCTGTTTCTGGACGGTAGCGGCCCGGACATTGAAAACCCTTTCCTTCACGTTTTTATCCTGCTGACTTCCGCAACCGAGCAGGGGCAGGAACAAAAACAGCAGTGCGGCAACAAGTATCGGGCGGCATCGCCGTCGGTAATGTCCTATCATCGAGATCTCCTTGCTTGGCAAGCGCCGCCGTCGAATCCCCGCCGGCGCCTGCGACCTGACCGCCATGACCACAGGCGGCGACAACGATAGATGAAAATGATCGACCACTTGCCGACATTTCACTCATAGATGCAATTTTATCTTCTTGTAAATATTGACCATTTTCATCATGCTTCATGATGGATACCGTCATGAAGATTCACATCATAACGGACCGTAATACCGGATTTTTCAGGGTCGGGGCGTCTTTTCCGACACCGCACCGGCGGTGATCTCTTCCAGCAGCACCCCGGTAACCCGCTTCATGCGTAGTTGAAACACCTGATGGGAATAAACGGCGTTTGCCAGTTGCCGTTCCGTCGCTACCAGAAGGGTGTTGGCGTCCATGACATCGATGCTGTTGGCCAGCCCCATCTCGAACTGCCGGGTTACGGCCTGGTAATTTTCCCGGGCGAAGAGCAACTGGTCCTGCAGAGCTTTGATGATGCCCTGCTGATTTTTCAGTTCCACATAGGTGGTTTCCACCTCGATGCGGATGGTCTTTTTAAGATCGGCAAGCTTCAACTCCGTCTGCCGGTCCCGGATGATCGCCTCCCGAACCTCCGCCTGCCGCAATCCCCCTTCGAAAAAAGGATAGTTCAGCGCCGCCTGTCCATAGACACTTTCTCTATTGGTGCTGCCGGCGATGGGGTCCTGGTCCATCCGGCCATAGACCCCGGCTATGGACAATGTGGGCCAGTAGCCGCCTTTGGCAACCCGTATCTGGTCCTTGGCCATCTGTTTTTCTATCTCGACACTTTTCATTTCCGCCCGGCGGGCCAGGCCGACGGCAACAAAATTTTCTAAAGGCGGCAGCGGGGCATCGGCCGGAAATTTTTCCTTAAGACGAAAATCCTCCGCAATCCCGACGATCCTGGCCAGGACCGCCCGGGAAAGATCCAGGCTGTTTTGCGCCTTGATCCGGTCGGAAAGGGCCCCGGACAACTCGCCATCGGCCCGCAGGAGTACGGTTTTTGTAACCTCTCCGATTTTAAGTCTTTTTTCCGCCGCCCGACGGTAGGCGGTCAACCTTTCCACCGTGGCCTCGGCGATCTCCAAGACCTTTTGCGCCCGCAGTGTCTCATAATAAGCCGTCGATACGGTCATGAGATATTCCTCTTTCTGGGCATTTGCCTCCTGCTCCTGCCGGAGAATGTTGTCTTTGGCGATGGAAAAATCGACCGCTTCCCTCCCGTTGAGGGTCAGGACATGGTCCAGGCGTACGCCCCAGGTAGCCGCGTTGTTGGGTTGGACAAGCGAGCCGGGCAGGACAATCGCCGTATTGGGGACAACGGTGCCGGGGGAGTATTTATTTTCCGTATAATCGGTGTATGATCCGTATGCGGAGAGTTTGGGAATCAGGGCGGCCCGTTTCTTGTCCTTGCCGGCCCGGGCCAGGGCCACATTCTCCTCGGCGATCCTGATCCGCTCCGATCTCTCCAGGGCGATGCGGCACAAATCCTCCCAACCGTATTCGACGGCCCCAACCCGGCCGCCGGGAAAGAGGAAAATCAGGACACCGAGCAAAAGAACATTCAATCTGGCGATGCTTTTCACCTTGTTTCGACCTCGACAACCTTGCGCAGGGAAACCTTTCCCCGGGAAAGGCAACCCCATCTTCTTGGTGTATTGACGTTTTTTCATCCTGCTCGAAAACGGAGATCGTCATGTGGGGTCTCCGTAGCTGCCGCTTCGGCGCCGGATCGCCGTTTGACATGCCTGAGAAGACCGCCCAAGTCAATGTTTATTTAAAAAAAGGGCAGGTTCTTGCGAACCTGCCCTTTGGTGAACTGATTTTATCGAACAATTATTTGACGAGCGGCGGCGGGGTCCAGAAGACCTTCTTGCCGTAGATCGTATTGCAGACGACGGCACCCGCCATGTAAACGCCGTACCAGCCGGAGAAGACCAGGAGGTAGCCGATGACCGGCTTCCAGGTCTTGGGATCGCCGAACCAGCCCGTATCCATGCCGACGATCATCCAGAGGACGACATCGATGACGACGACGAGAAGGAACAGACCGCTCTTGGCATAAGCAGGGGTCACGGCGGTCAGGAAGCCGGCCCCGGCCATCCACATCCAGCCTTCGATATAGACCATCTTGCTCACCATGCCGCCGACGGCCTTACCGATCCCCGCCTTGGCGGCAGCCAGCTGCTCCGGGGTGAGCATCTTGACGTCCGCCACCCCGGCGGCGGCCACAGCCGCGTCCATGGCCTCTTTGGCGGCCTTGGGAACAAAGATGAAACTGATGGAATACCACTTGGCGAAAACACTGATTGCCGCTGCAAGCATGAAGAATGCCGAGAAGAAGAGGAAAACGTTACCACCGGTGATGTTGTGGTCTTTCAACTCGATCACCGCCGTGGTGTACTGGACAAGACAACCGCCGACAAGCCAGGCGGCCAGCAGGGGAAAACCGGATAAGTCAACCTTACCCATATATACCGCCCCGAAACCGAAGCACGCAACGGCGAGGGCTCCCAGTCCTGCGGGACCCGGGGTTGCAAAGCTGTGTTCATGCGCCATAAATCAATCCTCCTTTTTTGTTTTTAAGAATTTGTCTGAAATGTCAAAAAACGTCTGGGCGATGTCGCCTTTGGCACTTCTTTGTTTTTCATCCCCCCTTTCCTCATTTATTTAATGATTGGTTCTAAAAAAATTTTGGTTGTTTATAAACTATGAATTTGCGGAAGAGTCCTTTTTAACCGCTCTTCGCATAAAGGAACACTTGGGATCGGCCAGGCGCCGTGAAAAAAATCCGAATGTTTATTAACAGAATATAATCGATATTGTCAAGCAAAAAAAGCTAGAATAATTTCCCGTACTTGGCGACAATCAAAAATAGGCCGATCAACCAGATTATAGAAATAAGCAACATCAGATTGCCCCGGTTGAAGGTGCGTCTTCTGGCCATATCATCTACAATTTTATCTACTTGCAGCTTCTGCTTTCTTGCTTCCCGGCGTTTTTTTGACATTTTTTATCTATTTCTCCTCATTCTACAGATTACGGAAAGCCCGGCATGCCACCGGCCCCAGGGGAAACGCTTCCTTTTACTTCGCGGATTGATAGGGGTCCCAGTCATATCCCCAAATCTCGCCGTGATAGGGCAGCTTGTATTGGCGGCGGTCATTGTAGGCGGGATAACGCCTGGCCCCGCCCTCCCTTGGCAGCATGGAAACGGGAAAACTCGGCGCCAGGAGGCCGTGTTTCCGTGCCTCCCGTTCGAGCCACTCCCGATCGTCGGGATGGGCGATGGAGATGAGAGCCGCCGCCCGTTCATAGCCATTGAGGCCGCGGAGATTCACGATACCGTATTCGGTGCAGATATATTGACTGAACTGCGCCGGCACATCCACCGCCGAGCCTTCGGGGAGGAAAGGTACGATGCGGGAGGTGCCGTGCTTGCTTCGGGAGGTCATGGCGGCGACACCCCGCCCGCCTTTACTCTGGCCGCAGAAGACGATGAAATTGAAATATCCCCCGGTACTCGAAATCGGCCTTTTTTGATAAAATCCGGAACACTGCTGCCCGAGGAGATCGACGGCAATGCAATTGTCGATGGCGAGCATGTTGTCCAGACGGGTCAGGTTATGCACATTGTTGGTATAATTGATGTCGTACACGGCCATGTTGGGGTTCCGGTGGATCGTATTGTAGTACCAGGCCGCATCCACGGGAAAGGCAAAGGTATAGACGCTCTTGCCCCGGTCGGCCGTCAGGGACTTGTAGCGATTGGTCACCTGACCGGATTCGATGAGTTTGATGAGGCCGGCGTTGAGCATCTCCGTATGGATGCCCAGATCCCTGAACCCGGCATTCGCCATCGCCCCGACGCAGGCCGAAGGCAGGGAGCCGATGCCGAGCTGGATGACATCCCGATCCCTCATGATCGTCATGATGTTGTCGGCGATGGCCTGTTCCTCCGGGTTGGCCCGCATGCTCCTTTCATTGATCTGGGGCCACCGGTATTTTTCCACATCGACCTCTACCCAGTAGTCGATGTCGTCGATATGAAAGGTATTCAGCCGCCCGCCTTCCGCCCAGGGATAGTCGGAGCGAACCTCCATGACGCATCTTTTCGCACACTGGGAATAGATGAAGGCGTTGTTGGTCCCGTAGGAAAAGTTCACAAAACCGTGTTCGTCGAAGGCAGTGGCCGCGTTCCACCACCAGTCCAGGCCCCGCTTCTCCCGGACGGCGTGGACGAAGCGGTAATGGGTGTTCCAGACGCCCATCGCCCAGCCCCACTGGGCCCAGCTCGTCACATTGTTGACGTCTCTGGCCTTGCGATGCCAGGGGAAAAAGAAATATTCATGAAAGACATGGTACTCCTGTTTCGGGTCCACCTGCTGAAATTCGGGGTGGGGGAAAAACATGGCATAGTTCCAGATTTCTATGTCTTTCAAATGGGGTCCGAGACGCCGGGCCAGCTCTTTCATGCATACCGTCGCGTCACCGCCGACGGAACCGGGCTGAATCCAGTCCCCCGATTTGACCATATCGAGGATCTGCGACGGGGTGCGCTTCTTGTCGCGAATCTTTTGTTGGATCGGGGTGGTCATGGCTCTAATTTTTTCTTAATCGTTATGATGTATGGTTTTTTTTGTTACAACTCCCGGAAAGACGGGTTTTGAATAAACTTTAGCCCTGTTGTTGTCAAGAAAAAACCCCTCCGGGCGGCTTTGGGATTGCAGGATGGCAATATTTAGGATATGTCGAATTACGTAAACAGGGAGGATCTCACTTGCATAGCATCGCCACCCCCAAGGAGGCAGCGACGGTCATCATCATGCGACCCGAAGCCGGGGCCGGAGACGGCCCCTTCGAAGTCCTGATGGTCCATCGTCATCCGGACAGCGCTTTCGTACCTGAATGTTACGTGTTTCCAGGAGGATGTATTGATGAAGAAGACTGCGCTCCGGAGTTGCTCCCCTATTGCCGGGGCCGGGACAGGGAGACGGCCCTCCGGATCCTCGGTGACATGCCCAATGCCGAATTGGCCTGTGGTGCCTGGGTGGCCGCGGTTAGGGAAACCTTCGAAGAAACGGGTATCCTTCTGGCCCATACCCCGGTCCCGCAGGACAGGCTGGCATTTCTCCGCCGCCGGCTCCTGGCCGGGGAGAAAAACTTTAACGAGCTGGTCAGGGAAGAGCGGTTGGTTTTGGCCTGTGATCGCCTGGAATATTTTGCCCACTGGATTACCCCGGAATTCCTGCCGTTACGTTATGATGTCCGCTTTTTCGTGACCCGGGCACCGGAAGATCAATCCGCATGCCCGGACGGGGTGGAGTTGACCGGCCATGTCTGGATCACTCCCCGACGCGCCCTGACGGAATATGCCGCCGATCGGTTCCCCATGGTCCTCCCCACGATCATGACCCTCCGGGAGCTGGCGGCTTATCGCAGCATCGAGGCGGTTCTGGCCGCCGCCCCCGGCAAAAAGGTCCCGGCCATCCTCACCAAAGTGGACACCCGGAACGATCGTCTGGTGGAAATCATGCCCGACGGAACGGTTTTCAGCCCGGTAAGATAGAAATGAAAACGATTTTTTAAGAGGGCGAATCTTCAGGTGCAAAGAACAGATACTTCCGTCGCCGATCTTTTAGTTAAGAATATCAAGGGTTTTCTTCATGATGAGGAAGCCATCCGCCTCTATGAACTGGCCGGCGAGGTGAGCCGGCATGGCCCCTGTCTGGAGATCGGCAGCTATTGCGGGAAGTCGGCGGCCTTCATCGGCCTGGCCTGCCGACAGCACCGTGCGGTTCTTTTTTCCATCGACCACCATCGGGGCTCGGAGGAACAACAGCCCGGAGAGGAGTATTTCGATCCGGATATCTTCGACAACCGGACCGGCCGCGTCGACACCTTCCCCCTGTTCAGAAGGACCATGGAGGAACTGCAATTGACCGACACCGTCGTGCCTATCGTCGCCCCCGCCTCCCTGGTCGCCCGCGCCTGGCGTACCCCCTTGAGTTTCGTCTTCATCGACGGCAGCCATACCTTGGCGGCCGCCTATGCCGATTATTCCGCCTGGGCCTCCCATCTCCTGCCGGGCGGGGTGCTGGCGATCCATGACATCTTTTTCACCGCCGCCGACGGGGGACAGGCCCCGCACCTGATCTACAGATTGGCCCTGGCTTCCGGACTTTTCAGTGAATTGCCCATGACCCGCAGCCTGGGAGTGCTCCGCAAGACCGGCGGCGATTCACTACCTCCCTCCGCTCTTGCCGTCTGGGAAAAGTTGAACCGGTAGCGGGGAATCAAATCAGATTGCAACGACCGTGATGGTAGCGCGGAAACCGCCCGCGGCCTCAGCTGAACCGGTAGCGGGAAATCAAATCAGGTTGCAACAGCGGCGCCGTATTCACGGCGTTGGTTTGCCCCCCCGGAACCGGGCGGCGGTGACAACAAGAGACGAATATTTGCGGCCCTAACGACACGGAGATACCCCCGGGAGGGCGGCAAACAACATCTTCACGACAGGGAATCGATCTTGTTGTTGTGGGTCCAGAACCAGCCCGGTTTTCCCCCTGGTATTCCCACCCGTGTCCCGTACTTGATGAAGCCCCGGGAGATGAAATCGGCGACGGCCCGCCGCACCAATGCTTCGTCAGTACCCGTCGTCGCGATGAGACGCCGGCACAGTCGCTCTTCCGATCCCGCTTCGTCCTCCCCGACCTCGTCCTCCCCCAACCTTTCGATCAAATCCTCGGAGAGGAGGCGATAGACGAACTGGGTACGAAAATAACCCGCCACCTGCAGATCCTCCGCCGGGGAATTGGCGCCGGTCTGATAATTGCGGACCTGTTTATGCCAACCCTTCATGATTTCCCCTTCGAATTCATCCACAAAGGCATCAATGTCTTCCGGTCTTAACCGGGAAGTACGGGTAATGGCCCGGTTGGCATCGTAGCGGGTCCAGTCGTCGGTCAGGATCTCCAGGTCGTATTCCGCCACCCGTTCCCGGACGGTCGTGCCGGGAAAGGGTGCCAGGATATGATAACCATATAACGATCCCAGGGAAGACGCAAATTTCCTCGTGTCCGCAAGGGTTTCCGGCGATTCCCCGGGCAGACCCACCACAAAGGAGGTATGGGGCAGGATACCGACATCCTGGCATAGCCGGACAGCACGGCGAACCTGAGGGAGGGTGATCTTCTTCTTGATCCGGATCAGCATCTCCGGGTTCCCCGATTCGACACCGAAGCTGATGCTGTCGCATCCTGTGGCCTTCATGATTTCAAGGGTCTCCCGATCCACGGTGTTGACCCGGGCAAAGGCGCTCCAGGAGAAACGCAATCCCCGCCGCCTGATTTCATCGCAAACCGCGCGCACCTTTTTCCTGTCCGTGACAAAGAGATCGTCGGCGACGTTGATGCGGTCGATCCCGTAGGACATGATTTCTTCTATTTCATCGACGACGAGGGATGCGGACCGGCTTCTGATCTTGGCGCCCACCATGCGGCGGCCCTGACAGAAGATACATTTGTAAGGGCAACCGCGCCCGGTAATGATGCTGATCGGATAGCCCAGGGCGCGGTAACGGGAAAGGGGCAGGAGGTGCCGGGCGGGCAACGGTAACGCATCCAGGTCGGCGATGAAGGCCCGGGCTTCATTGACCACCGGCTCCCCGTTGCTCCGGTAGGCAATTCCTCTGATCATGGAGAGCTTTCTTTCGTCAAATTCGGCATTTACCAGTTCATTGATCGTCTCCTCCCCCTCCCCCATGACGATTATATCGATGCCGGGATAGGCCTGCAGGGTCGCAGCCGCCGTAAACGAAACATGGGGCCCCCCCATAACCGTGACGACTTCGGGCCGGTACCGCTTGACCGCCGTGAGGATCGCGGCGGCGCCGGGAAAATTCAGGGTGACGGATGTGGCGCCTACGATGTCGGGTTGAAAACTGTCGAGCTCAGCTTGAAGTTTCGCTTCGGTATACCGCCGGACGATGTAATCGAAGACCCGCACCTCCGCCCCGGCGGCAAGGAAAGCGGCGGCGACATAACTCACCCCCAGGGGCGGCGCGGGGGCCTCGGCAAGGGGATAAGGCGGGGCGATGATGGCGACTTTCATTTTAGACCTTCTTCTTTCCGTGCATCAATCCTGACGACCGGGCCACACCAGCGACCGAAACCAGCCGCTCCAGGTATTTCCCTTCATAAGGTGCCGGTCGATGGCGTCGAATTCGGCCGCCAGCCGGTCCGGCCGGGCAAGCCAGTCCGCCCGGGTTTTCATGTGCCGCTCCCGGTCGAGGGTCTTGAGCACCGTCGCGGGGTTGCCGCCGGCTATGACATTCGCCGGGATGTCCCGCAAGACCACGGATCCCGCCCCGATGATCGAATTTTCACCGATTTTGACACCCTTACAGATCATGGCGCTGTCGCCGATCCAGACATTGGCCGCGATGCGCACCGGCGCACTTTGTCCCACGGAGAGGCTGCGGTCGTAAATGCCATGCCAGTCCGAATCGGTTATGAACACCCCCTGGGCCAGCATGCAACTGTCGCCGATGGTTATTTCCCGGGCCGCGCTGACCCGGACGCCCGGACAGATCAGACAGCAGTTGCCGATGTCTATTTTACCCTGCCCGGCAAAGTTCGACCAGACGGTGAGCCGCACCCGCTTGTCGGGGGCGGCGATGACGTGGGCATAATCTCCCAGAGAAACCGACCCGCCGAAGACTTCGACGTACCATGGTTTCATGAACAACGGCTCCACCCCCAAATGATCGAACTGGGGACGGAGAAAATGCTCCGCATACAGGCGTTGCCAAAGGAGGTGCAGTCGTTTGAGCCGGTACGGCCTCGTATCTCTTCTCATAAATTCATCAATGCCCCGGCGGCGGCGCCGATACCCGCCGTCCCCCCTCCCCGGCCGGGGCGAAGGACCGGAAAAGCTTCGTAACTTCCGCCGCGCCGATACCGATGCTGCCGGTGACACGGCGGTCTCTGTTCCGGCCCGCACCGCGTCTCTTTCCGCCCATGGGCAAGTCCCTCTTGCAAACGGCGGGGTCGATCACCGGAAGGGCCGCTTCATCCGGCGACGCACCGCTCCGATCCGCACCAACGACCTCCCTCCCAGGAGCGATGACTGAAAAGACGGGCCGCCGGGGTGATGTTTCTCAGGGCGTCATAGGCCAGAAGGACCGCTGCCGCCGTCCAGGTCGTCTTTTCGTCGGGCCAGACAACGGTGTCCGGAAATGTGACGCCCATCCAATAAACGCCGTCTTCGTATCTCTTGTCGCTGATCCAGGAGAACACCCGCTCGGCCTCCTCGAAGGCCTCGACCGCCGTCAGGGTCAGGACCAGTTCCGAGGTTTCGGCCATGGTCACCCACGGCCGGTCGCAGACGCAGCGCACCCCCCAGCCCGGAACGGCGAACTTGTCCCAGAAGCGCTCGATCCTTTTTTTCGCTGTCCGGTCATTCATGGCCCCGCAAAGGACCGGATAGTACCAGTCCATGGAAAAGCGGGCCTTGATCATGTTGAAGTGGCTGGGGGGATCGGCGAGCGCCCGGCCGAGACGCTCCCAGGCCCGGTGCCAGGAAGCTGCTCGCACCCCAAGGCGATCGGCGATGCTCAACCCGCATTTCAGAGACATGTAGATGGAACTCGATCCGGTCAGCAGGGCCATGGGATCTATCTTCCCTTCCGCGTTCCTCGCCCAGTATATCTCTCCTTCCGGCGCCTGCAGACCCAGGGCATAGTTCAATCCCGCCTTCACCGTCGGCCAGAGACGCCGCAGAAAATCCGTGTCGCCGGTGATCAGATAATGATGCCAGACCCCGACGGCGATATAAGCCGCAAAATTGCTTTCCCGGGTGCCGTCTTCAACAATACCGTTCCGGACGGCGGACCACCAGCTGCCGTCGGGCAGTTGCGTCGCCGCCATCCAGGCGTAGGCCCGCTCCGCCGCGGCGATCTTTCCGGCCACGCTCAGTCCCATGGCGCTTTCCACATGGTCCCAGGGATCGGTCTTTCCCCCTTCCGACCATGGTATCTCGCCGTTTTCCTTCTGGACCTTCATAATGAACGCGGCCAGTCCTTCCACATCGACAACCAGTGGTTCCGGACTCGGTTCCACAGCCAGTTTCATAGCTCAATATCCCTTCTTCATGTAATAGACGACGCTCTTGGCGATAAGTGGGTCCAGAAGCCGCTCCAGAGTCCGGACTAACGGCGGATGGGTCATGATATCCCATTCGAGAAATTCCCGGTAAAGCCTCACGAGGGGATGGCCTTCGTTCTTGTGTCCCACCAGACAACGGAGCCACCAGTAAGGGGCATGGAGGGCGTGCTTGTACCGCACGGCCGTACATGCCGTTCCGGCATCCTCCAGCAGCCGCTGCAGTTCGCGCTGCCTGAAGATCCGGACATGTCCCCCCGGTTCTTCATGGTAGGAACGGGACAGAAGCCAGCAGATCCGTTCCGGAAGATACCTGGGGACACTTACCACCAGCTCGCCGCCCGGTTTGAGTATGCGGACGATCTCTTCGACCGCCCTCCTGCCTTCCTTAATGTGTTCAAGCACTTCGGAGCAGATCACCACATCGAAGGCGGCATCCCTGAAGGGGAGCGCTAAGACATCGCTCTGGAGGACCGCCCACCGCCCGCCTTTCTGAGCCGCCATATGGAACAGGAGGCCTTTCGTCCGGCAAAGGTCGTCCCAGCGCAAATCCACGGCACAGACATCAATCCCTTCCCGACGAAAAACTTCGCCGACATGGCGCCCCAACCCGCAACCGGCATCGAGGACCTTCATGCCCGGCTTGAGTTCCAGTTTACTGAAATCTACGGTGAGCATGAATGGTTTCCCGATAGACGTCAACGGTTTTTCGCGCGGCGTGTTCCCAGGTGAGGGAATTCATGACCCGTTGCAGCCCGGCCCGGCCCAGTTCTTCCCGTTTCCGGGGATTGTCCAGCAGGTCGGTGATGGCCTCGACCAGGGCAGAGCTGTCTCCGGGAGGGACAAGAATCCCCGCCTCCCCTACCACTTCCGGCAGGGCGCCGCCGGTGGTGCTGATCACGGGGACCCCACAGGCCATCGCCTCGCCCGCGGGCATTCCGAAACCTTCATAGAGGGAGGGGATTACCGCCATGGTGCATTCGGCATAGTAGCGCGCGAATTCTTCGTAAGCGATCCGCCCGGTAAAGCGGACTTGTTCCTGAAGCCGCCACTCCCTCACCAGCCCCTCGATCGCGCCGTCCTTCTTTGGTTCACCGATGACGGTCAAATGGATAGGACGTTTCTCCCGGAGGATCTTCACGGCCTCGAGAAGATAGCGGAGGCCCTTCAAAGGGGTATCGGCGCTGTTGGTCGTGAGAAGGTGGTGCGGCCCCCGGGTGACATTCCCCAAGGGATAGAAATAGTCCGTATTGATGCCATTGGGAACCACCCGGAATTTATGGGCGGTGACTTGAAAATCCTTACTGATGTCCCGCTTGGAACATTCCGAGACGGTAATGATCCGCGCCAGTCGCCTTGTCACCCGCTTTTGCATCCGGAGGAAGGAATACCACCGGTGGATCTTGATCTTTTTCAGGATCCCCCGGGTCGCCTGCAGTTCCACGTCCCGGTCTACGGTAATGGGGTGGTGAATCGTCGCCAGAGTGGGAAAGCCCAAGGCGGGCAGGCCAAGCAAACCGTATGCCAGGCACTGGTTATCGTGGACGATATCGTAGGCCGGTCGCCGGGAACGCAGATAGTTGAAAACCCGCCAGCCGAAGGTGAAGGGTTCGGGGAACCCCCCGGCGCACATGGAAACGTACTCGATCTGGTTGAGCGGCGAAATAAGATCCCGCAGGCGCTGCACCGTGAAGAGATGATCGGGGTTGTAGAGATCGAGCCCGGGCAGTTTGTGAAGTTTGACACCTTCGGCCAGGACCGGATAAGGAGGACCGGAGATCACTTCGACCCGGTGACCGAGATCACGCAGGGCGCGGCTCAGATAGTTTATGTAAACACCCTGGCCGCCGCATGTTGGATTACCCCGATAGGTCAGCAAGCATATCTTCAGACGGCCATTCCGCTTTTCATTTTCTGTAACCACAGTATCCGTTCACCTGTCATGGAATGTCCCCCGCCTTTTTAAGCAATGATTCCGCGTTAGCAAACATCACGGCAATCTCATCGTTCGTCATGCCCGCCCCCCGGGCGATGAGGACGGCCTGTTCACGCGACACCAGATCCTGAGGCCCGTGGGTGTCGGTGTTCATGACCAGTGGTGCCCCGTGCTGCCTCGCCGTCTTGACTACATGACCGTTGGTGAGGCTGTGTCCCCGGCGCGTCGTCACCTCCAGATATATCCCCCGGGAAGCCGCCAGGGCAACCTCTTCCCCGGTGATCAAACCCGGGTGGGCCAGAATGTCCACCCCCGCCTCCAGTGCCGCCCGGTTGGTTCCCGGCGCCACAGGCTCGGCGATCGTCTCTCCGTGGACGATCACGATCCGCGCCCCCAGCGCCCTCGCCTCCGCCGCGAGAGGGGCGATATCTCCAGGCGGCACATGGGTAAGCTCGATACCGCAGATCACCTCCAGCCCGTTGGCGACACCCAGGGATCGGGCGACGCGGGCGATGCGGGGAACGATAAAATCTATGTTCGACCCGTCGCCGTGATCGGTAACGGCGATGGCCCGATAACCCTTGACTTTGGCCCGCCGCACCAATTCCGCCGGAATCAGCTCGCCGTCACTGAAAAGCGAATGGGTATGAAGATCGATCATTTAGTCGCTCCCGCCAAGTTATGTCGCCCCTTTAACAGATTTATGACCGACGGTCAACAAAAGCTTACGCCCCGGTCGCCGATATTTTGCGGCCCCTGTCATCCCGTCCCTCAACTCCCGGTGCCGCCGATTGAAAAAAAATCCTTTCCGTAGTAATGATGTCTCTGCGGTGAGGAAAGGACAAGCCATGCATATCCTGACGATCAAAACCGGCGCGCCCTGCGAATTTATCGACATCACCGGACAGATCCAGGCGATTCTCCGGCAGGAAAAAATCCGGGAAGGCGTCTGCCACATCTTCGTCGCCCACACCACGGCGGCGGTGACGATCAATGAGAACGCCGATCCCGATGTTCCGAGGGACATCATCACCATCCTGGACCGTCTGATTCCCCGGGAGGGCCGGTACCGGCACGGAGAGGGCAATGCGGCGGCCCATGCCAAGGCCTCCCTGGTCGGCGCCTCGGAAACGGTGCTGATCGAAAACGGCCGTTTGGCCCTGGGTACCTGGCAGGGCATCTTTTTCTGCGAGTTCGACGGACCCCGGCTGCGCAAGGTGTTCGTGAAGCCGATCGCCGCCGCATGAACAGTCGGAGCGGGGAAAGGGCAACACGGGCGGAAAGGAAAAAGGTCCGCTGGGTGGTCTTCAGCGTCGCCTTCGCCGTGTTCATGGTGCGCCTGGACGGCTATGTGGTCAACATCTCCCTGCCGAGCCTGGCCCGCTATTTTCAGGTCGGCGCCAATGAAGTATCCTGGGTCGTTCTCTCCTATCTGCTGGTCATGACCGGTTCGACCCTCATCTGCGGCAAACTCGTGGATCGCGTCGGTTTGAAGAAGATATTCGTCGGCGGTTACGGGCTCTTCACGCTCGGCTCCTTTCTCTGCGGAATTTCTCCGACCGTCCTTTTTCTGGACGCCGCCCGCTGTCTGCAGGGGGCCGGCGGCGCCATGATGATCACCGGCGGTATGGCGGGCATCCCCCGTTATCTCCCCAGGCATATCGTCGGCTGGGCCTTCGGGGTCTGTTCCCTGGCCAATTCTCTGGGGATCATGGTCGGCGCCCCCCTCGGGGGCATCATCACCGGCTTTCTTTCCTGGCGCTGGATCTTCCTGATCAACATTCCGGTAGGGATAACGGCCTTCATCATCGCCCGGCGGAATCTGCCCGCCGATCCCGGCGCCGCTACCGTCCCGGCAAAACCAACCTTCGACATCGCCGGTTCCATCCTGAGCTTCACCGGGCTCACCGCTCTGGTATTCGCCCTGAGTATGGGCAACGGTATGGGCTGGACGAACATGATCATCATCGCTGCCTTGTCCGTCGCCTTCTTTTCCCTGACCGCCTTCTTCCTCCAGGAAAAGAGTACCCGGGATCCTATCCTGAAGCTGTCGCTTTTCCGGGACCGGAACTTCTCCCTGGCCACCCTCACCACCCTGCTGGCCCTGATGCTGCTGGCAGGGGGAAATTTCCTCGTTCCCTTCTACCTGGAGATCGTCAAGGGACTGCGCCCGGAGCATGTAGGGGCCGTGGTGATGATCTATTCCCTTGTCTACATGCCTATCGGACCTTACGCGGGCAAGCTTTCCGACCGTTGCGATCCGCGCCGTCTCTGTACGATCGCCATGCTGCTGGCCGCTACGGCCTGTGTGGTCTTCGCCGTCTCCATCCCCCTGCCGGGACTGACACCGGTGGTGGTCTATCTCATCCTGCTGGCCGTCGCTTACGCCCTCTTCTTCCCGGCCAACAACAATCTCGTCATGACCCTGGCCCCGTCGGAAAACCAGGGCGCCGCCTCGGCGATTTACACCAATGTCATGAATGTCGGGATGGTCCTGGGGGTCTGTCTCTTCGAAGGCATGTTTTCCCATTCCCTGCCGGCCGGTTTGTCCCTCCGGGATTTACCGGCCGGGGCCGACTCGGAAAATCTAACCGCCGTTTCCGCCGCCTTCCAGAGCGCCTTCCTTGTCGGCGCCTTTTTCAGCATCGCCGCCTTTGTCGCTTCTTTCATCTCCGGGCGTCTGGCCGCCGGCGGCCGCCGCTAAGGCATTGCTCAACAGTCCCAGATCGGTCACGGTGAGCGTTTCGGCGCGCCGCTCCCCGTCGATCCCGCAGTTTTCCATAATCTCCCGGAGCCGGTCCTTTTCCAGACCCATTTCCGGGGCCTGGCGGAGATTGTTCCAGACGGTCTTGCGGCGCTGGGCGAAAGCGGCCCGGACAAGGCGCGCAAAATGCTCCTCATCGGCCAGCGCCACCAGGGGATGTTCAAGAAATGTCAGAGAAATGACCGCGGACATCACGCGGGGACGGGGATAAAAGCAGCTTGGCGGGACATCGAACAGATGTTCTATGCGGGCATGCATGGCCAGCAGCACTGTCGGGATGCCGTATGCTTTCGTCCCCGGACCGGCGGTCAGACGCTCGGCGAGTTCTTTCTGAACCATGATCACCGCCCCGGCGATCACCCGGCGCTGCGCCAGGAGGAGGAAAAGGATTTCCGTGGCGATCCCGTAGGGGATATTACCGATGACCCGGAGTCTTGCTCCGGGATAAGCCGCGGCGAGGGAAAACAGATCCATTTTCAGGATATCACCGGCCAGGATGCGGACATTGTCCATCCCCCCGCATGCATCTTCCAGGACGGCGACCAGTTCCGGGTCGATTTCCACGGCCAGGACCTTCCTGCTCCGCGGGGCGATAAGTCGGGTGAGGATACCGTGACCGGAACCTATCTCCAGCACCACGTCGCTTTTTTGCAACGCCGCTGCCGTAACGATCTTCCGGGCTACGTTGTCGTCCCGGAGAAACGACTGACTCAAACCGCGCCGGGGCCGCACACGATGATCTCTGAGGAGCCTCCCGGCGGGGATCAAGGCATTTCCCTTTCCCGGATCGCCACCGCCAGCCGGCGGGTGAGGAAATAGGCGGGGACGGCAAAAAACGGCGCCGTTACCAGCCCCCCGACCAAGAGGGGAAGGAGGATATGCCGGCCGATACACATCATTCCGGTCCAGGTCAGCTCCGGCATGACCCAGGCGCCGGCCTGGATGCCCAGGAGCAGCCGCCCCAGTTCATATTGGCAAAAGTAGAACACGGGAATGGTGAGGGGATTGGAGATCAGCCAGGAACCGAGATAACCGGCGGTGATGTTTTGCTTGAAAAGGACCCCGACCGCTATGATCAGCACCGTGTGCAGAGGAATGGTCGGGGTGACGCCGATAAAGACGCCGATGGCCGTCCCCATGGCGATATGACCCGGCTCTCCCCGGAGACTGAGGAAACGGGCGTGAAACTCCCGGAGGCGCCTTTTGATCAGGTTCATAGTTGCAATTCCAGCGGCCACCGCGACACCGCGTTCATGTCGGGCAGATCCCGGCGACCGCTTTGAAAAAGCAGCTCGCCGGCCACGGCGATCATGGCGGCATTATCCGTGCAGAGAACGGGGGGAGGGATAAATAACGTCACGCCCTGCCGGCTCCCATCCCGATGAAAACGCTCCCGCAGGCGACTGTTGGCCGCCACGCCTCCACAGACCACGACTCTGTCCACTCCTTCCCGGGCGGCGGCCAGGAGCGTTTTCCGGACCAGGACATCCACAATGGCCTCCTGAAAACCGGCCACGATATCCGGCAGCTCCACCTCCGAAAAAAGGCGTCCCTGCTTCTTCACCATATTGAGCAACGAGGTTTTAACACCGCTGAAACTGAAATCCAGACTGTCCCGCATGGCCCGGGGGAATGATACCGCTTCGGGATCGCCCTTCCCGGCCAGCCGGTCGATAACGACACCCCCGGGATAACCGATATCCAGTAATTTTGCCGCCTTGTCAAAGGCCTCGCCGGCCGCGTCGTCCCGGGTTTGTCCCAGGGTCTTGAAAGTGCCGAAATCCTGGACGAGATAGATGTTGGTGTGTCCGCCCGAGACGACAAGCGCCACAAAGGGGAGCGGGGGGGGCGGTTCCAGAAGCATGGCGGCGGCGATATGACCGCTGAGATGATTGACCCCCACCAGGGGCAGGTCCCTGGCAAAGGCGATGGCTTTGGCGGCGGACAGGCCGACCAGCAGCGATCCGATCAAGCCCGGACCCCTGGTGACGGCGATCCCCTCGATATCGTTCAGGGTGATGCCGGCTTCACCCAGGGCCTGGAGGATCACCGGCACAATGGCCTCCGTATGTTTCCGTGAGGCTATTTCCGGAACCACGCCGCCGTACTTGCCGTGGACCTTTACCTGTGAGGCAATGACGTTGGCCAATACCTGTTTTCCGTCCCGGACGACGGCCGCCGCCGTCTCGTCACAGGACGACTCGATTCCCAAAACCAGCATGCAACCTCCCGCAGATTTTCCTTTTACAAACCCGGATAAAAGCTATATAGAATCTTCCAGTTGTTGTAAATATCTTTTGAGGCCAGGCCCGCTATGGAGATCCAGACAGATTTTCTCGTCCTCGGCAGCGGCATCGCCGGTCTGAGCTTCGCCATCAAAGCGGCGGAACTCGGGACGGTGGCCATCGTCACCAAGAAGGGAAAATTCGATTCGAGCACCAATTACGCTCAGGGGGGCATCGCCGCCGTCCAGGACGACGACGACAGTTTCGAATCCCATATCAGCGACACCCTTGCCTGCGGTGCCGATCTCTGCAAGGAAGAGGTCGTCCGCTTTGTCGTGGAAGAAGGGCCGGCGCGAATCGAGGAACTGGTACATTGGGGGGTGAATTTCACCCGCCGGGAAAGCGGTGACGGCTGCCGGTACGACCTGGGCCGGGAGGGCGGTCACTCCCGCCGGCGGGTCCTCCATGCCAAGGATCTGACGGGCCGGGAGATCGAAAGGGCCCTCAATGAGCACGTCAGCCGCAAACGCTCCGTCCATATCTACGAAAATTTCATCGCCATCGACCTGATTATGGAATCGGTCCTCACGGGGAGCGAAGACCCGGCGGCCAACCGCTGTCTCGGCGCCTATGTCCTCGATTTTCACAACAACCGCATCCATACCTTCCGGGCCAAGTATGTCATTCTGGCCACGGGCGGCTGCGGCAAGGTTTATCTGGTGACCACGAACCCCGATATCGCCACGGGCGACGGCATCGCCATGGCCTACCGGGCCGGGGCTCGCATCGCCAATATGGAATTTATCCAGTTTCACCCCACCTGCCTTTATCACCCCGATGCCAAGTCATTCCTGATCAGCGAGGCGGTACGGGGCGAAGGGGCGATCCTGCGGTTGAAAAACGGCGAGACCTTCATGGAGAAGTATCATCCCATGAAGAGCCTGGCCCCCCGGGACGTGGTAGCCAAGGCCATCGATACGGAGTTGAAGAAATCCGGCGAAGAATATGTCCTGCTGGATATCACCCACAAGGACCGCGACTTCGTCAAGTCCCGGTTTCCCAACATATACGAAAAATGTCTGCTCTACGGCATCGACATGACGAAGGATCCCATCCCGGTAGTTCCCGCCGCCCACTATCTCTGCGGCGGCGTGCAGGTCAATCAGCACGGGGAAACGAGCATCGATCGCCTCTATGCCTTTGGCGAAGTTTCCTGCACCGGTCTCCACGGCGCCAACCGCCTTGCAAGCAATTCCCTCCTCGAGGCGGTCGTCTTTGCCCATCGTGCCTTCCTGAGGTTGCAGGAGGTGGCGGATCTCGCCACGGAGGACGCCATCGACATCCCACCCTGGGACCCCCGGGGGGCGACGGAAAGCGACGAGTCCATTGTCGTCTCCCATAACTGGGACGAAATCAGGCGCTGCATGTGGCATTACGTGGGCATCGTCCGCTCCGACAAGCGTCTGGAAAGGGCCGACCGCCGCATCGATCTGATCGCGAGAGAAATCGATGATTATTATCGGAATTTTATCGTCACCCGTGATCTTCTCGAGCTGCGCAACATCGCCACGGTCGCGGCTGTCATTATCCGCTGCGCCCGGATGCGTAAGGAAAGCAGGGGTTTGCATTACAATATCGATTTTCCGTACCGTGACGACGCTAACTGGCGCCGGGATACCGTCATCAAGAAGGAATAGCCTCTTATCGTCGCGGCGCGACCGGTGACGGACCGGCGGCCTCCCACTGCAGGGCGACCCGTCCCAGCACGCTGGCAAAGACCAGCTGCAGTTCTGCCTGTTCCTCCCCGGCGGGAAACTTCATGAGGTAACACCGGCCGTAATATTTGTTGATGAAGGGGAAAAAGGCCTCCATCTCGGCGGTGATCCGCTCCACCCCTCTTATCTCCACCGGCTCTGTCTGTTTCCCCCGGCCGTCCTTGAGAAAGACGCTCCAGATCGAACCGCGGCGGTCGAAGTCATTGGCTTCCCGGTCACTCGTGTAGACATAGACGAGGAACTCCCGGTACGGGGTCATGTTCTGGAGCCATACCTCCCCCTGCTCTTTTACCCGTGCTTCCGGCCACTGGCGCACCCGGGCCTGTTCCTTGAGCAGGGCCGCGTTGAAGGCCGGGGACCGGTAGGTGGCGCTGATATGGAACCTCGTTTCCAACTGGGAGTGGGCCGTCATTTCCCGCGTCCAGGCGCGGAGGCTCCGGTTGTATTCCTCGGATATCCCCCGCTCCTTCGCCATGTCGAGATAACCCTGGACATAAGCGCACCCCGCAAGGGTAAAGACCAGTAAAGCTCCAAAACATATATACCTGATTTTCATCGCCTTTTACCTGATTTTGTCTATCGGTCCGGGGAAAAACCGATAATCCCTCCGGCCCGGCGGTCGCTAAAGGTGTTGCCCCGTCCCTCAATCAGCGGCCAAAACATTTTCCTCCTCTGCGCCGAAAACCCGCCGGAAGATGAAATCCACCCGCCCCAAAAAGTTTTCCGTACGGAAGAGGTCCGCTATCTCCCGCTCGTCGAGAAAGGACCGCGCCTGCGGGTCTGCCAGCAACAGTTCCCGGAACTCCCTGCCTTCCTCCCAGGCGCGCATCGCCTGACGCTGGACGAGGGCATAGGCATCCTCCCGGGTCATCCCCTTGGCAATCAGCTTCAGGAGGACCATCTGCGAGTATATAACGCCGTGAGTCATCTGCAGATTGGCCAGCATCCGCTCCGGATAGACGACCAGTTTATCCATCATCCCGGTAAAGCGGACAAGCATGAAATCCAGCAGGATTGTGGCATCGGGACCGATGACCCGTTCCACCGACGAATGGCTGATGTCCCGTTCATGCCACAGGGGGATGTCCTCCAGGGCCGCCACGGCATAGGAACGTATGAGCCGCGCCAGGCCCGAGATATTTTCCGAAAGCACGGGATTCCGTTTGTGGGGCATGGCGGAAGAACCCTTCTGGCCGGGGGAAAAATATTCTTCCGCCTCCCGGACTTCCGTCCTCTGGAGGAGCCTGATCTCCTGGGCGAATTTATCCAGGGAAGAGGCGATGATGGCCAGAACGGCAAAATATTCGGCATGGCGATCCCGCTGGACGATCTGGGAGGACACGGGGGCCGGCTGCAGACCGAGGCGGGCACAGACGTATTCCTCGACAAAGGGATCGATGAAGGAAAAAGTGCCCACGGCACCGGCGATCTTACCGGCACTGACCACCTCACGGGCCCGGAGGAGTCGCTCCCTGTTCCTCCGCATTTCCCCGTACCAATTGGCAAGTTTCAATCCCCAGGTGATCGGCTCGGCGTGAATGCCATGAGAACGGCCGATCATGATGGTATGCTTATGTTCCCGGGCGCATCGCTTCAGGACCGCCAGCAGCGCGTCCAGATCCTCCAGGAGGATGTCGGCGGCCTCCCGGAGAAGACAGGCCAGAGAGGTATCCAGGATATCCGAGGAGGTCAAGCCCATATGAATGAACCGGCCGTCGGGACCCACTTTTTCCGTCACGGAAGTGAGAAAGGCGATAACGTCGTGCTTCGTCGTCCTTTCGATCTCGTCGATCCGTGCCACGTCGAAGCCGGCCTTTTCCTTGATGACCCTCAGGGAGTGATCGGGAACGAGCCCCAGCTTGTTCATGGCCTCACAGGCCAGGATCTCGATGTCGAGCCACTTCCGATAGCGATGTTCGGGACTCCAGATTTGCGCCATTTTTTCTCGGGAATAGCGGGGAATCATATGTGTTTCTCCTTTAGGTGATTCTCACGGATGTGGAGGATGTGTCTAATACACTCGTCGCCCCGCCGTCAAGCGGTTCCTTTTGACTTGACATTCTCCGCGGTTCGCCATACCTTTGCGGGCATTTCAAAGGGTGGTCGATTGCGGTCATGAAATCAGAGATCATCGCCAAGACGGTCTCCCCCGCCGAGGTCATGGCACGCCTCCGGCCGGGTATGAGCATCTTTATCGGCACCGGCGCGGCGGAACCACGGACGCTGACCAAGGCCCTTCTCTCCTCGGCGCACAACAATCTGACCGATCTGGAACTCATCCAACTGGTGAGCATCGGCGATGCCCTCGCCTTCCAGACCCGGGCCCGGCCGGGTCAATTCCGCCTCAAGACCTTCTACTCGGGCTGGCCGGCCGGGGAGGCCATAACCTCCGGGGCGGTGGATCTGATCCCCAGCCGGATATCCAGAATTCCCGCCCTTATCGAATCCGGAGCGATCCGGGTGGATGCGGCGTTCATTCAGATTTCCCCCTTTGACGAAGCCGGTTTTGCCAGTCTGGGATTGGCCGTGGATGTTGCCGGGTATGCCATGGAAAAGGCGTCGCTGGTGGTAGGGGAAATCAATGCGTCAGTCCCCAGAACGATGGGCAACACCTTCGTGCACGCCCGCGAATTCGATCTTTTCGTGAACGCCTCGGAACCGCTGATCTACCTGCCCCGTCCACCCGTAGACGCGGTTTTGGAACGGGTGGCCGCCCAGGTCGCCGCGGTGATCGCCGACGGCGCCTGTCTGTCCTTCTACCCCGGGGCCCTTTTCGAGGCCCTGGCAAAGAAATTGACATCCAAAAGGGACTTGGGAGTTCACACCTTCTTCTTCACCGACGCCCTCATGGACCTGGTCGAATGCGGTACCGTAACCAACAGGAGAAAAGGATACTTCCGGGACAAGTCCCTCACCTCCTATGCCTTGGGAACCCGGGAACTCATGAAATGGCTCCATGACAACCCCCGGGTGGAATTTCAAGGCATCGACATCGTCTCCGACCACTTCCGCATCAGTCTCAACGATGGGATGGTCGCCATCCTCCCGGCCCGGAAGATAGATTTGACGGGCAATGTCGTCCTCCATGCCGGACGGGGTAGCGTCGGCGGTCCGGGGCAGGCGGAGGAATTCTTCTCCGGGGCGCTCCATTCCCGGGGCGGGCGTGCCGTCTTCGCCCTCCCCAGCCGCAACCGCAGCGGCGAAAGCAATATCCTCATCAGCGCCGGGGCTTATCCCCATCTCTTCAGCAACCGCGAGGCCCTGGATCTCATCGTCACCGAATACGGAATCGCCTCCCTGAACGGACGTACGGTCCGGGAGAGGGCCCAGGCCCTCATCGATATCGCCCACCCCGCAGACCGTCCGGAACTCGTCCGGCAGGCCCGGGAAAACCACATCCTCTTTCCCGACCAGATCTATCTGTCGGCGTCGGGGGCTATGTATCCTTACGATATCGCTGCCGATTACACTTTGAAAGACGGCCGGCGCCTCCACTTCCGCGCCATCAAACCGTCGGACGAAGAGGAGATGCGGCGCCTGTTCTACCGTTTTTCCGATCGCACCATTTATTATCGCTACTTCAGCGAACTCAAGGCAATGCCCCATGAAAAGATGCAGGAATACGTAAATATCGACTATCGACGGACCATGTCCCTCGTCGGCATCGTGGAAGAAGGGGGAATCCAGCGCATCGTCGCCGAGGGGAGATATGTGCGCCGGGAGGATGACTCCTACGGCGATACCGCCTTCGTCGTCGAAGAATCCTACCAGGGAAGCGGGATCGCCTCTTTTCTGCTGCAAACGCTGATTACCGTGGCCCGCAGGAAAGGTCTCCGGGGATTCACCGCCGACGTACTCGCCGACAACAAGGCCATCATCAAGGTCTTTGAGAAGACAGGCCTGCCTATCGAGGCCGTCATGGAATACGGTGTCTATCATCTCCGGATCCCCTTCCCCGCTACAGTCGTCCCGTCAGCATACCGACCAACGCTCAAGGAGTTCAATTGATGGATATCCTTTTTCTTATGAAGAAAACCGTTACCCCTTTCTTTATGCCCCTGTCCATAATTCTGGTCCTCCTCCTCTCCGGCCTGTTCATCCTCGGGAAGAACAAGAAGAAACCTCCGGCAGGTAAATTCTTGATCCTCACGGGTACGGTCCTGCTGGCCCTGGCAAGCTACGGGTTCATCGTCGATCCCCTCATAACCCCTCTGGAGAGCCGTTATCCTCCGTTGTTGAACCCGGAAGATATTCCCCGCCGTCAGGACGTCAAATTCGTGGTCGTTTTGGGGGGAGGAAGTTACCCCGCCGGCGATCTGCCCCTTTCCAGCCGCCTGTCCCCGGAATCCCTGACCCGCCTGCTGGAAGGGATGCGTCTGTACCGCCTGCTCCCCGGGACCAAACTGCTGCTGTCCGGCGGGGCGTTCTTGCAAGACGAACCCGAGGCGGCCCTCCTCGCAAAGACCGCTCTTTTGATGGGGGCACGGGAGGAAGATCTGCTCCGGGAAGACAAATCCCTCGACACCGCGGATCAGGCACGGGAAATCGCCGCCATGATCGGCAAAAGTCACTTTCTGCTTGTCACCTCGGCGGTCCACATGCCGCGTTCCGTAACCCTCTTTCGGCGGCACGGCCTCGATCCGGTACCGGCCCCGACGAACTTTCTGGCCGTCAAGAGGACCCGTCTGCAACCGGGCAGCTTTTTCCCCAACGCGACCTCCCTGCGGAAGCTGGAAGCGACGGGCCATGAATATCTCGGTCTCCTGGCGATCATGCTCCGGAAATGACCCTCATGCCCGGCGCGGGCAAAACGAAACATGAAAACAATCGCTTAGCACCCGACATTTCAATCGCAAATGCGTGCATATGTTATTGTCCTGAAACGAGCGCCCCCCGCCGGGACGTTGATCAGGACAGCATGACAACCGCGAGAATCCGCACGGCGACCCGTTCAAATTGGCGCTTGTTTTTAGAGGGTCGGCATGTTAGTAGAAGTCGGCCTGCGCTCCCCGTCCGGACCGGTCCGGACAGGCACAACCGGGACCGGCGTTTTTCGGCAACCTGCTGAAACATTGAAAAATATATACTTTTCTCGAGATCGGGTTTGCACCGGCAATTAAGGTGATTCGCGAATATCGAACCGGCATAGCTTTTATTTCTTGATTGATCGTTAAGAAAAGGACGGAAAAAATGAGAAGATTCTCCAATAAGAGATTTTTGATGTTCGCCGGGGCCTTGCTGCTTTTCCTCCTCATCGCCGCGCCCCTGAAAGCCAAGGACAAAAAGACGGTGGCCGTGCTTCCTTTTGCCGTGAACAGCGCCGAGAACATCGACTATGTGCAGCAGGGCATACAGGATATGCTCTCGACCCGTATCGCCGCCACCGACAAGATCGTGGTCCTCGGTAGGGATACCGTGGATCCGGTCGTCAAGACGGTAAAGTTGAAAGAGATGACCCCGGCGGATGTCTACGCCCTGGGAAAGAAGCTGGCGGTGGATTATGTAGTCGCCGGGACGATTACCAAAATCGGCAACAGCGTCAGTATCGACGGCAAACTCGTCGATATTGACGCCAAAAAGCAGACGGTGAGCATCGCCACCCAGTCCCAGGGCATGGACGATGTCATCGTCAAAGTCAATGACTTTGCCCAGCGGATCGAACAGCACATCAGCGGGACCGCGCCTCCCGCCTCCGGTCCCCTCCCGGCGGTGACCGCTCCGGCCGCCGCTTTACCCCAAATTTCCGCCCCCGGCTCCGCACCGACACAGAAGGGCCGGGAAGACATTATCATTGCCGGGATGAGGACCGGTAAAAAGGCCACCTTCACCGGCGCCATCAATCCGGATTTCATCAGCGGCTCCCAGCCCCGGGACAAGAAGGGATTCTGGATGAGCCAGAAATATCCGACGAATTACCGCGGCCTCGACGTTGGCGACGTCAACGGCGACGGCCTGAATGAGATCGTCGTCATCGACGACACCAATGTCTTTGTTTATCAGAAGAAAGGCAACGACGCCGTCCTCCTGGCCAAGATCAGCGGCGGGAATTACAACAAATATGTAGGAGTGGACATCATCGATCTCAACGGCAACGGGATAAAGGAAATCATCGTCTCCAATGTCCTCACCAAGAGAGGCGCCGACAGCATCTCCAACACCGTGTCCTCCTTTGTCCTGGAGTGGAAGGACAACAAATTCATCACCATCGCCAACAACCTCCCCTGGCTGTTCCGGGTGATCAACACCAATCCCGCGGGTGTGAGGGCCCTCGGTCAGAAGATCGGCGTATCCCGGCCCTTCGAAACCGACATTTACGAAATGGTATGGCGCAACGGCAAATACGACGAGGGGACGAAATTGAAAATCCCCCGGGGCCTGAATATCTACGGCCTGACACTCGACAATCTCGGCGAAGGTGCGGAAAAGATCATCGCCTTCAACGATTATGACTATCTGTGCGTCTACCAGGAGACGGACAAGCCGCTCTATGCCGTTCAATCCATGACGGGAAGCAGGGAATTCATCTACAAGAGCGAAGATGTATTCGGCGGCAGCAACATGTATATCGAAAGCTACGGCGAGGATATACCGGGAAACGATTATACCTTCTACAACACCTACATGAATACCCGCATCATTCCCTACGACACCAACAAGGACGGTAAACGGGAGCTGATTGTCGTCAAGAACCTCACCCCGTCCCGGATCCTGAAGAATGTCAAGGTCTTTACGGCCAGCGAGTTCTACAATCTCGAATGGGATTCCATGGGGCTGGTGGAAAACTGGCGCACCCGCAAGATGAACGGTTACGTGGCGGATTACCAGATCAAGGATATCGATAACGACGGTCAGGACGAGATCGTCATGGCCCTGGTCACCTCCGCCGGTTCCCTGGTGGGCCGAGAAAGCGTCATCGCCGCCTACAAGATACACGCGCAATAGAAGTTGACAAGAAAGGGGAACTGTTATAGAAAGTCGCCAACGTGGCGGTGTAGCTCAGTCGGTCAGAGCATGCGGCTCATATCCGCAGTGTCCGGGGTTCAAATCCCTGCACCGCCACCAAATTTACCTGCTCCCGCCCGGCTGAAGGCCGGGCTTTTTTATCACCGGCCATGAACGAAGCCTTTAAACCGGGATTCTTTTTCCGCAACCCTCATCTCCAGACCTTTCTGGGCAGGAGCAAGATCCGCGTCAGAAAAGAGGAGCATTTCCGCCGGGCCTCAAAGGCGATGGTCCTCGACTGCGGAGAAGGGGTACGCCTTTTGGGCTACCACACCCGCCAGGAAACGGGGGACGCCAAAGGACTCATCGTCCTGATCCATGGCTGGGAAGGCAGCGCCGACTCCACATATATCCTTGCCACCGCCGGTTTTTTCTTCCGCCGGGGCTTCGATGTCTTCCGCCTCAATCTCCGCGATCATGGAGAATCTCATCACCTCAACGAGGGACTCTTTCACGGCGCCCTCATCAGGGAAACTTTTCAGGCCCTGCAAAATATCGCCGCCCTGCCCACCTACGGCCGTCTTTACCTGATCGGCTTTTCCCTGGGAGGAAATTTCGCCTTGCGCCTGGCCTTGAAACACAGCCGGGAAAAGGAGATCCCGGCCTTGACCCGGGTCTTCGCCATCAGTCCGGCCCTGGATCCACACAAGGCTACCGTGGCCATCGACAACGGCTGGGGTGTCTACCGCCGTTATTTTCTCAATAAATGGAAACGCTCACTGAGGAAAAAACAGGCCCTGTTCCCGGAACTTTATGATTTTAAGCCCTTGATGAAGGCCCGTTCCTGTATGGAAATGACGGAATCGATTATGATCTACTACCGCGATTTTTCTGACTTTCGTGATTACTTCCGTCAATACACCCTCGTGGGTCCCGCCTTCCGGGGATTGTCCGTTCCCACAACGATTATGGTCTCCCGGGACGATCCAGTCATCCCCACCATCGATTTCCACGAACTCCACGCCCAGGAGAATCTGCATCTGTCCGTGCAACCATACGGAGGCCACTGCGGATTCATCGCTTTACCGGATTTCTCGTGCTGGTATGAGCGGAGGATCGACAACGCGATTACACAGGATTTCTCATGAACCGTTCCGGTTTGCCTTTTACAGGCGAGCTGCCCTTGGCGATTATCAAAAAACTTTCCGGAAATCCGAGCGGTTTTTTGTCCAAATGGCAGGATATAAAAGGGGAAAACGCCACCGGAGCATCCCGGCGGGCGGCGGCGGGCGTCCTGCTTTTGCTCTGTCTACGTCCCGATGTCCGTCGCACCGGCGCAGCAAATGCGATCTGGGTGTTTCAACTTATCAAGAGATCTTCCCAAACCTCCCAGGGGGGTGATATCAGTTGCCCCGGGGGGATGCTGCACCCCCTCATCGACTGGGCATTCAGCCTCCTCTTCATCAGAAGCGGCATCCTGTCCGGGTCCCGTCCCCACGCCGGTCCCGCCGCGGAACAGGGAGGCCGCCGGGAAGAAAACATCGTCTCCATGTTTTTCGCCAACACCCTCCGCGAGGCATGGGAGGAACTCCGTCTGCCGCCGCTGCGCGTCTCCCTCCTGGGGGCGCTGCCGACTTATTCGCTCCACCTGTTCAGCCGGACTATCTTTCCCCTTGTCGCCCTGGCCCGGCCGGACTGGACCCCCGCACCCAACCGGGAAGTCGCCCGATTCATCGAGATCCCCGTCGCCAGCTTTTTTGACGATAATGCCTACGGCCGCTATCTGATCCATGCCGCCCCAGGGCTCCCCACCGCCGATCAGGGTCCCTGGGAATTTCCCTGCCTGATCCATGAGCAGGGCGGCACCGAAGAGATTCTCTGGGGAGCCACTTTCTTTATCATCACGAATTTCCTCAAGATTGTATTCGACCACACGCTTCCCGATCTCCGGGGAAAGAGGACACGGAGCAAGACATTGACCGCGGATTATCTCGCCGGAAGCCGCTGAGGACAGGAAATCATGTGTGATCTGTTGAACTTGAAGGCCATCGTATTCGACTTCGACGGCACCATCGCCAGATTGACCATCGATTTCGCCGCGATGCGCCGCCGGGTACTGGCCCATTTGCAAAGCCTCGCCATCGCTCCGGAGGGGCTTGGCCATCTTTACGTCCTGGAAATGATCGCCGCGGGAAAACAAGAGGTCTCCAAATATTTGCCCGGGTACGAGGATGACTATGAACGGCAGGCCATGTCCCTGATCAGGCTTATGGAGGTGGCGGCGGCCAAACGCGGTTCCCTTTTCCCCGGCATCAGAACCCTGTTTTCCACCTTGAAGGTCCGGGGGGTCCGCACGGGGATAGTGACCAGAAACTGCCGGGAGGCCGTTGGCGTGGTCTTCCCCGATATCGGCGTCTTTGTCGACTGTGTTTTGACCCGCGACGACACCCCGCATGTCAAGCCCCATCCGGGACACCTCAAAGAGGTTCTCGCCGCCTTGGCACTCCCCCCCCGGGAGGCGGCGATGGTGGGGGATCACCGCATGGATATGACCCTCGCCAAAGAGGTGGGCGTGTTCGCCGTCGGCGTCCTTACCGGACACGATACCGCGGTAGAACTCACACAGGCCGGCGCGGATCTGATTCTCCCCGCGGCATCCGCCCTTACCGGCATCTTTGCGGGCGGACCGCCCGCTGCGTGACGCCTGACAGCCGGACAAGACCCACATGTCGAAACCGGCCCTTAAGGCAATCGCGACTTGTGCCCGGGTTCATAACTCTCTCGACATCCTTCGGGATGGCGAGGATATTTTCGGAGGTTTGCTATGAATAAGGAGGTTTTTCGTGAATATGACATCCGCGGGCTCGTGGACAAAGATCTGAACGAGGATTTTGTCTATCACCTCGGCCTCGCCGTCGGCACCTACGGCCGCCGCCACGGTGTCTCCGTCATGACCCTGGGGAGGGACTGCCGTCTGAGTTCGGAAAGTTATGCCCAAACCATCGCGCAGGGTCTCGGCGCCGCCGGCATGACGGTGATCGATCTCGGCATGTGTGCCACGCCGATGCTTTATTTTTCCATCCGCCATTATGAGGCCCAGGGAGGAGTGATGGTCACGGGCAGCCACAATCCTCCCGATTTCAACGGTTTCAAGATCTGCATCGGCCCGGACACGATTTACGGAGACGAGATCCAGGAACTGCGCCGGATCATGGAAGCGGGACAATACGAGCGCCGGGAGGGCGGTACCGTGACGAAAAGGGATGTCACCCGGGTGTATCAGGATTATCTCAGCGGCAACGTCACCGTCCGTCCGGGTCTGCATGTCGTCGTCGATGCCGGCAACGGTACAGGTGGGCTTTTTTCCCTGCCCATCTTCCGTCGTCTGGGATGCCTCGTCACGGAGCTCTACTGCCTTCCCGACGGCCGCTTCCCCCATCATCACCCCGATCCTACCGTCCCGGAAAACCTGAGGGAACTTATCTCCGTGGTCCGGGAAAAACGTGCCGACTTGGGGATCGCCTTCGACGGTGACGCGGACCGTATCGGCGTCGTCACCGACCGGGGAGATGTACTCTGGGGTGATGAGCTGCTGCTGCTTTTTTCCCGGTTCCTCCTTCGGGAAAATCCCGGCGCCGCTGTCATCGGCGAGGTCAAGTGCTCGCAGAAGCTATACGACGACATCGCCGCCCACGGCGGCCGGCCGATAATGTGGAAAGCGGGACACTCCCTGATCAAAGGCAAGATGAAAGAAGAAAAGGCCCTGCTGGCCGGGGAAATGAGCGGTCATATCTTCTTTGCCGACCGCTATTTCGGGTTCGACGATGCCATCTATGCGGCCGTTCGCCTCCTGGAGATCCTCTCGAAATCGCCCGGGCAAAAGATCGGCGATCTCATCGCCGACGTGCCCAAGACCTATTCCACCCCGGAGATCCGCATCGACTGCCCGGACGAGGCGAAGTTCCGGGTGGTGGAGGCGGTAAAGGAACACTTTCGCAAAGACTACCCGATCATCGATATCGATGGGGTGAGGATACCTTTTGCGGACGGCTGGGGGCTTCTGCGGTCCTCGAACACGCAACCGGTCCTCGTGCTGCGCTTCGAAGCAACCACACCGGCGCGCCTCACGGAAATCCGCACCCTCGTGGAGGGGGTGTTGAACCAGGCGCGGCAAGAAGCGGCCGGGAGCCTGGAAACGGCCGGTTAGGGGGCGGCAGCGGCGTCAGCCCCTCCCCTTGGGGTACGGCGGCCGGCGCGGGCCGGGTGAAAATTCTCATTCGAGGATCAGGACCTGACCCTCCCGGAGCCGGTCCTTTCCCCCGGTCAAATTATTCAATGCCCGGAGGCGGGAAATCTCCATGTCGTGGGTTTTGGCGATCCGGAACAGGCTGTCCCCTTTCCGGACGGTGTATGTCTTCTCCTTACCCCCCCCGGCGGGCGACTTTTTCGCCTTCGCTCCTTTCGTCACCTGCCCGGACTTCCCGGCGGCTTTCCCTCCCCGGCTGCTGTCGGGGACACTACCGCGGGCGGCATTGACGATCTTCAACACCTGCCCCTCTTTTAGGGTATCGCCTTTCATACGGTTCGCTTCCTTTATCGCCGCTACGGATGTCCCGTTCTTTGCCGCCACGGAGGAAAGGGTGTCGCCTTTCTTCACCCGGTACCGGACGACACTTTCACCGCCTCCCGATCTTTTGCCCTCTCTATCGGCAGTTCGATAGGTATCTCTCCTCTCGGCCCTGCCGACCTGAATAGGGATGGAAAGATACTGCCCCACGGTGATATTCTTTTTTGCCCCGAGATGATTGCAGCTCCTGATCGCCTTCGTTGTGGTCCGGTATTTTCCGGCGATCGAGCCCAGGGACTCCCCCCTTTTCACCCGATGGACGATCACCACCGGACGGGAACGCGGCGCCGGCGGAAGCTGTTGCCAATGCGGGATGGCCTCGGCGACGGCGGCGAACCTTTCTACCGCCTCCGGCGGAACCTTCAGGAGATACTCCTTATCCGGGGTTATCATGTAACGCAACTCCGGATTTAGTTGATATAAAACATCCTCCGGGACATTCAAATGCACGGCGATATCCTGAAGACGCATCGATTTGTTCGTCTTGACCGTCTCATAGCCCTGCCCCCGGCTCTGATCCTTCATGGGGACACCCAAATCCATGCCGTATTTCTTCGGGTCACGAACGATATGAAGCGTCGCCAGAAACCTCGGCACATACCGGGCGGTCTCATACGGCAGTTGATGGTAGAGGTCCCAGAAACGATCGAGATAATTTATGCGCTGTCGGGAAATCTCCCGCAACACCCGGCCTTCGCCGCAATTGTAGGCGGCCAGAACGGTCAGCCAGTCCCCGAACATCCCGTGGAGATCGGTCAGGTAGGAAATTGCCGCCCGGGTGGACTTCTCGGGATCCATCCGCTCATCCACCCACTGATCCCGCTCCAACCCGTATTTATAACCCGTGGACGGGATGAACTGCCATAACCCCAGGGCACGTGCCGTAGATAAGGCCTTTATTTTATATCCGCTTTCTACAAGCGGCAACCATGAAAGCTCTTCCGGAAGTCCCAGGCGTTTCAGTTCGCTAACTATAAAGGGACGGTAAAGGCCGGAGCGCTGATATGAGGCGATAAAGAAATCCCGCTCCCCGGTTTGAAAAGAACGGATTTCCTTTTCCACGTCGGCGTTCATGATGATCGGTATCTCGCCGCGCTTCCCCTTGGCCGTCGATTGCATGGCCGAGTATATCGCCAGGATCCTTTTGGAGATGAGCAGACGCAGGTCGTCTTTCTGGCGGGCGATTTCGGGATCTCCATCCGTATCGAGGATGAGGGCATACGCCTGATCGAGCATCTCGATGGCGCTTTCCACATCCCCTCTGATCCAATAGTCATGGGACTCGGAAAGGAGCTGGAGCGCCTCCTCCATGATATCCTGTTCCCGCTGTCCCGTTTCTCCGTTCTTTACATTCTCCGCCGTCTTGCTGTTCTCACCGGACGGAGGCGACGCCGCAATCGCACCGCCGGCGGCGTCATTACCGCCTTCGCTGCGCAACCCCTGCGCCGGCACCGCCGGGGCGGCGATGTTATCGATACCTTCCGCCCCATAGGCGATCCGCTCTCCCGGAGGGAAAATCGGCAGCAGGGAAAAAAGGATCGTCACATATATCGAGATCATGGCTTTAATATACACGTTCTCTACTCCTTTCCAGATCCGTCCGGTTGACGGTACCCTATAACATAAAAAACACCCGGACGAAATATTTGTTCGCCGCCGCTGTTGTCACCGGGCCTATTTTGCCTGCGAGAACGCCGCTTTTGGCCGGGCGTCAATTCGCCAGCAGATAGGCTTCGATGAAATCATCGATATCTCCGTCCAGGACGCGGGTCACATTGCCGACCTCCAGGTTTGTCCGGTGATCTTTGACCATCTTGTACGGGTGGAGGACATAGGAACGGATCTGACTGCCCCAGGCAATCCCCTTCTTTGTTTTTTCCACCTCGCTTAGTTTGTCGTTCTGCTCCTGGAGCTTTATCTCATAAAGTCTCGATTTCAGGTACTTCATCGCCATCGATTTATTTTTGTGCTGTGATCTTTCATTCTGGCACTGGACGACGATACCGGTAGGCAGGTGGGTGATCCGCACCGCGGAATCCGTCTTGTTGACATGCTGGCCCCCCGCCCCGGAAGAACGGTAGGTATCGATCCGGAGATCCTTCTCGTCGATCTCGATGACGATGTCGTCATCGACCTCCGGGTAGACGAACACGGATACAAAGGAAGTGTGTCTCCGGGCGCCGGCGTCGAACGGGGAAATGCGTACCAGACGGTGAATGCCCACTTCCGCCTTGGCGTAACCATAGGCGTATTCCCCTTCGATCGCCAGGGATACGCTTTTGACGCCCGCCTCATCACCGGGCAGATAATCGATGATGGTGGCTTTGTAGCCCTTACGCTCCGCCCAGCGTAAATACATCCGCAGGAGCATCTCGGCCCAGTCCTGGGCTTCGGTGCCGCCGGCGCCGGCATGGAGGGACATGATGGCATGCAGGCGATCCTCGGGGGCTCCGAGCATCAGCCGCAGTTCCTCTTCACGAACGATCTTTTCCAACTTCTGGAGGTCACGACCCACATCCTGGAGGGCCGCGTCCTCGTTCTCCTCCACCGCCATTTCATAAAGCATGGCCAATTCTTCATATTGCCGCTGCTGGGCGCGCCAGTGTTCCACCGTCTCCTTCAGTTTGGTCTGCCGGCGCAAAACTTTCGAGGCCGTTTCCTGGTCATTCCAGAAATCCTCCCGAGCGGCGGTCTTTTCCAGCTCCCGGATTTCGTTTTCCTTGGCGGCGACGTCAAAGACATTCCCCGAGGTGGGCGATTCTGGTCTTCAAATCCGCTATCCTTTCATCGATTCCTTCCAACATGTCCAAACCTCCTGATGTTAATGGTCAATAAATAAATTATTATGGCGGTAAACGACAAATAGACCAAAAGATCTCCGTGGGTGGCGTAAAATGTATCCCGACCGTAGAAATGAATCTTGACGTCGAGCCGGCCCCTCTGGAACAATTCCTTCCGTTCGCCGATCCTGCCGGTGGCGTCGATAAGGGCGCTGATACCGGTGTTTGCAGCTCTAATCACATCGAGACGATTCTCCACCGCCCGGAATACCGTCATCGACAAGTGCTGGTAAGGGGCGGACGTCCTTCCGAACCAGGCGTCGTTGGTGATATTGATGAGGAATTCGGCGCCGCCGCGTTTATAGTCGCGCGCCGCCTCGGGAAATATCCCTTCATAACAGATCAGCACCCCCAGCCGCCGGTCCGACAGCGACAAGGGATGATAGCCCGGACCGACCCCGAAATCGCCGATGCCGGCCACAAGTTTGTTGATAAAGGGGAAAAACCGCCGCCAGGGCACATATTCTCCATAGGGAACGAGATGCACCTTGTCGTAACGCCCCGCTATCGTGCCGTCCGGAGCCAGCAGGAAGGCACTGTTGAAGAGCACCAGCTCCCCCCCCCGATAGGTATAGGCGGGACTGCCGAACAGAAGCCAGGAGGCGGCGCTTCTCGCCAATCCCGCCACATCCCGGTGCAGATCGTTGATATCCTGAAAGAAAGACGGGAAGGCCGTTTCCGGCCAGACAATCAGTTCCGGTCTGTCGGAACCCGCCGCCGGCGCCGGCGCCGAAAGGTCTGCATAGGCGGCAATGGTCTCCCGTTGGTAACGGGGGTCCCATTTGACGCTCTGATCGATGTTTCCCTGCGCGATTCTCGCCGTCAGTGACGGCGCCGTCTTCACCGCCGCTTCCAGCTCCTGAAGACGGAAGACCCCATAAGTACACACGAGTGCCGGAACCGCCAGGACGGCAATGATCCTTGCCGCCTTGCTCCTCTTCTCGGTCGCGACAAAAAAGAGCTCGTACAGGATCGCATTGACAAAAACGATAAGAAACGACACCCCATAGACGCCGGCGACATCGGCTATTTGAATGACCGGCAGATAGAGATACTGGGAATAGCCGAGATTCTCCCAGGGAAATCCGGTCAAAAGTTGTGATTTCCCATACTCCAGGACCACCCAGAGCACCGGCGCGGCGACCCAGAAGGGCAGTCCCCGACGCCGGGAAAAGACCAGCAGGGCGGCAAAAAGTCCCGTATATACGCTCAAATATAAGGAAAGCAGGAGCATGGCGGCGATACCCACCGGATAGGGCAGGTAACCGTATTCGACCACGACGCAGGTTATCCAGTACATTATGCCGATATGGGCTGTAAAACCCGCGGTGACCCCCAGAAGCAACCCCTGAAGGGAGTTCTTTCCCCGGAGGGCATAAAGAAGGGGCAGGAGGCTTATCCAGGCCGTCAGGCCCACACCGAACTTCGGAAAGGAGAGGATCAGGAGCAAACCCGATCCCAAAGCCAGCATGTAGGCACGCGGATCGAGCAGTCTCGCCCCGGGTCCCTCAGGCTTCGGGATTTTCCTTTTCATCATCTGCTTCGGCTTCGATTTTCCGGATCCGCACCTTCTTTATCTTGCGCTCGTCGGCCGCGACAATGAACATCTCCAGATTGTCAATGTATATTGTCTCTCCGGTGGCGGGGATCCTTTTTATGGCGTTGAGAATCAAACCTCCCAGGGTCTCGTACTTCCCCTCGTCGAAAGTCACCCCGAAGTATTCCTCGAGTTCTTCGATTTCCACCCGACCGTCCACCAGGATATAACCGTCCGGCTCCGCGACGATTCCCGGCTCCTGGATGTCATGTTCGTCATGGATCTCCCCGATGATCTCTTCCATCAAATCCTCCAGCGTCACCAGTCCGGCCGTTCCTCCGTATTCGTCGATGACGATGGCCAGATGATACTTCTTTTCTTTCAATTCATGAAGCAGTTGGCTGATGTTCTTTGTTTCCGGTATGTAATATGGTTTCCGCAAGATGGAAAGCAAGTCCTTCTCCGTCAACTCCCGTGACCAGAATTTCAAGAGATCCTTGACGTTTATCACCCCGATGATGTGGTCGATATCCCCGCGGTAAACGGGCATGCGGGTATGTCCATAGGTGGAAATGATCTGCACGATTTCCTCGATGGTCGCCCCGGCGCTGACGGCCACGATCTCCGTCCGGGGAATCATCACTTCCCGGACAACCGTGTCCTTGAATTCCAGAATACTCTGGATCATCTCCCCGGATTGGGGATCGATCAGGCCTTCCTCCTCCCCGGCATCGACGATGGCCTGAATCTCTTCCTCCAGACGGGCGGCGTCGCGCTCCTGGAATATCTTTTTTATCAGGGAGATAAGTTTCATCGCCATAATCGTTTCGGGACTTCACAGGGCCCGGGCATATTCCGGGCGCAGGAGGTTGGGGTTCGCGCTGCCGATCACCTTTTGAATGAGGGCGACGGTCTTTTCCCTGTCTTCGGGCAGACGGGCGCGGATAGGTAAATAGTTGGAGGCGTGATTGGAGGTGAAGAAACAGTCGGTGAAGCTGGAATTGGCGATCATGATACCCAGTTCGTCGAGGAACCCGAAGGTGTCGGGGAGGATGAATTTCCCGGCGACATATTCAGCGTACAGGGGGGTGCCCGGAACGAGCATCAGGGTGAGAGCGCCGACGTAATCGGGATCAATTTCCGTAAGGATCCGGGCCGTATCCAGGGCATGAGCGGCGCTGCGCTCCCTTCCCCCCACCCCGAGGATGACCGTCACCGACAGGTCCAAACCGGCATCCTTGACCCGACGCCCCGCTTCGACCATCTGCTCGTAAGTCACCCCCTTTTTGATGTCCCGGAGTACCTCCCGATTGCCGCTTTCCACACCCAGATAAACAATTCCCAGGCCCAGTTCCCGCAGCGCTGCAAGTTCCTCTCCGGTCTTGCGGAGGATGCTCTTGGCGTTACCGTAGAGCCCGACCCTTTTCAACCCCGGCAGATTCTCACGCAGCCGGCTCAGGATCGCCACCAGCCTGTCCTGAGGGATGATCAGGGCGTCCCCGTCGCAGAGGAAAACCCTTTCCACTTGCGGGTAGCGCCTCGCCTCCCGGATGTCCTCGTCTATCTCTTCCGGTGATTTGATGCGGAATTTGACGGCCTTGTAGGTGGGGCAAAAGGTGCAGCGATTATGAGAACAGCCCACGGTAACCTGCAAAAGGAGGCTGTAGGCCTCGCTCGGGGGTCTGATGATTATCCCTTCGTACTTCATTTTCCTTAAGGTATGAAAAAGGGGTTAACCGCATTGGCCAACCCCTGACATATTTGGCGGGGCCGAAGGGACTTGAACCCTCGCCCTCCGGCGTGACAGGCCGGCGTTATAACCAACTTAACTACGACCCCGTTTTTTTCAATAGCGACTTCCGACGGCTCCGAAAACCACGTCCGTCCCGCTTTATCCTGACAGTTACCGCCTGCGGTTTCCGTTATTTTCAATATGGTAGGCGGAACAGGACTCGAACCTGTGACATCCACGGTGTAAGCGTGGCGCTCTCCCAGCTGAGCTACCCGCCCCTTGCTGTCGCCCCAAGTAAGGTTGGCAAGCTATCAATATTGGTTATTGTTGTCAAGGAAAAAGAAAGCTCCATTTTATGCAGGCACCGGCGCCCAACCGGCTTCGACGAACGGCCGGGGCGACGTTTCCTCACCGGGGGCGGCTTCGATCTCCTTTGCCGGCGGGGCGTCCTCTTCGGCAAAGGCCACCGCCAGGACCTCATCCATGTGCTCCACGAAGATTATCTGCAGCGATTTTATTATGTTCGCCGGCACCTCGGCCAGGTCTTTTTCGTTTTCCTTGGGGATGATGACCAGCTTCATGTTCCCCCGGTGCGCCGCCAGGAGCTTTTCTTTGACTCCCCCAATGGGCAGGATCCTGCCCCGCAAGGTTATTTCTCCCGTCATGGCCAGATCACCCCGCACCTTCTTTTTCATGTACGCCGAGGCGATGGCGGTAGCCATGGCGATGCCCGCCGACGGTCCATCCTTGGGAATGGCGCCTTCCGGCACATGGACATGGACATCCGTCTCCTTGTAATAATTGTCGGGCAACCCGAATTCATCGGCCCGGGAACGCACATAAGTCATCGCCGCCTGCACCGATTCCTGCATGACGTCCCCGAGCTTACCCGTCATCACCATCTTACCCGTGCCCTTCATGATCGTCGCTTCGATCACGAGGAGTTCGCCGCCGACCTCGGTCCAGGCCAAGCCGGTGGTGAGGCCGATCTGGGCCTTACCTTCCGATTCACCATGACGGAATTTCGGAACGCCGAGATATTTGGGCACGGATTTCGAGGTGATGCGAATCTGCTCCTGAATTCCCTCGGAAACGATTTTCCGGGCCACCTTCCGGCAGATGGAGGCAATCTCCCGTTCCATATTCCTCACCCCCGCCTCGCGGGTGTATTTCCTGATGATCGTCAGGATCGCCCCGTCGGAAAAGTCGATATTCTTTTCCGTGAGGCCATTGGCCGCCATCTCCTTCGCCACCAGAAACCGCCTGGCGATATTGAGTTTTTCCGGTTCCGTATAACCGGCAATCCGGATCACCTCCATCCGGTCCTGCAACGGCGCCGGGATCGTCTGGAGAACATTGGCGGTGGTTATGAACATGACGTCCGAAAGATCGTAATCCACTTCCAGGTAATTGTCATTGAAGGCATTGTTCTGTTCCGGATCCAGAACCTCCAGAAGGGCCGAGGACGGATCGCCGCGGAAATCGGAACTCAGCTTGTCCACCTCATCGAGGCAGAGGACCGGGTTGCTGGTTCCGGCCTTTTTCATCAACTGGATAATTTTCCCCGGCAAGGCGCCGATATAGGTACGGCGGTGGCCGCGAATCTCCGCCTCGTCCCGGACCCCGCCCAGGGAAAAGCGGACAAATTTCCGATTTGTGGCCCGGGCTACCGACTTCGCCACCGAGGTCTTTCCCACCCCCGGGGGGCCGACGAGACAGAGAATCGATCCCTTGTTCTTCTTGATGAGGCTTTGTACCGCCAGATATTCGATTATTCTTTCCTTCACCTGTTTCAAGCCGAAGTGATCCTCTTCCAGGATCGCCTCCGACTCTTTGAGGGTAAATTTATTCTCGGTCTTTTCATACCAGGGGAGATCAAGGAGCCAGTCGATATAGTTTCTCACCACCGTGGCCTCGGCGGACATAGGGGCCATCATCTGCATCTTCTTTATTTCCGCCTTGACCTTCTTGTGGGCCTCCTCGGGCATTTTTTTCGCTTTAAGACGTTTCTCCAACTCGGCGATCTCGCTCTTGAAGTCGTCTTTCTCCCCCATCTCCTTCTGGATGGCCCGCATCTGCTCGTTGAGATAGTAATCCTTCTGGGTCTTCTCCATCTGTTTCTTTACGCGCCGCTTGATCTTTTCCTCCACCTGCAGGATTTCGATCTCCCCCAACAGGAGTTCATAGACGGCTTCCAGCCGTTCAGAAACGCTCAATATCTCCAGAATCCTTTGTTTTTCCTCGAGTTTGACACTGATATGCGACACGATCACATCCGCGAGTTTGGAAGGACTCTCGATGGAGGAAACGGTATTGATCATTTCCACATGGACTTTCTTGCTGAGCTTTACGTAAGTCCCGAAGGATTCGTTAAGACTCCGCATGAGCGCGGTGGCCTTGACCCGGTCTACCTCCTCGTCTTCCTCCTCATCGCACTCCTCCACTTCCACGGCAAAGTACTCTTCCGAAGCTTTGTACTCCTTGATAACGCCTCTTTTCTTTCCCTCCACCAGGACCTTGACGGTACCGTCGGGAAGACGGAGCAACTGGATGATGATCCCGATCGTCCCGACCGTGTAGATGTCTCCTGCCGCGGGTTCGTCTTTCTGGGCATTCTTTTGGGCGACCATGAAGATGCTCTTTTCATACTTCATCGCCGCTTCGAGGGCGGCGATGGATTTTTCCCGGCCGACAAAAAGAGGCACGATCATGTGCGGAAAGACCACCACATCCCGCAGTGGTAAAAGCGGCATGTCCGTTCTTTTGTTTATTCCCTTATATTTCAAGTATTCAGGCATATAATATAATGTTATCCTTTATGTCCGTCATTCAGGCGGATTCCGATGCCGATTCAAAGATGAGAATCGGATTTTCCCGATTCATGACGACATCTTCACTGATGATGCATTCCCGCATATCCCGGCGGGAGGGTAATTCATACATTATCTCCAGCATGGTATTCTCCAGGATCGAACGCAGGCCTCTCGCCCCGGTCTTCCTGGCGATGGCCAGTTTCGCCACCGCCCGCAAAGCGCCGTCGGTGAATTTCAATTTCACGTTTTCAAACTCGAAAAGTTGTTTGTACTGCTTGATGATCGAATCCCGCGGTTCCTGGAGGATCCGGACCATATCGTCTTCATCGAGTTCATTCAGGGTGGCGATCACGGGCAGGCGGCCGATAAACTCGGGAATCAGACCGAACTTCAAGAGATCTTCCGGCTGCACCTCCGCAAGCAGTTCTCCCACCTTGCGGTCCTGCTTGCTCCTGATCTCGGCCCCAAAACCCATATTGCTGAAGCCCACGCGTTTCGCGATGATGTCCTCGAGGATATTGAAAGCCCCGCCGCAGATAAACAGGATGTTGGTCGTATCGACCTGGATGAATTCCTGCTGCGGATGCTTACGCCCCCCTTTGGGGGGGATGTTGGCCATCGTGCCCTCGATGATCTTCAAAAGGGCCTGCTGCACCCCCTCGCCGGAAACATCCCGGGTTATGGAGGGATTACCGGATTTACGGGCGATCTTGTCGATCTCGTCGATGTATACAATTCCCTTGGATGCCTTTTCCACGTCGTAATCGGCATTCTGCAGGAGCGACAGGATGATGTTTTCCACATCTTCCCCCACATAGCCGGCCTCGGTGAGGGTGGTGGCATCGGCGATCGCAAAGGGGACATTCAACATTTTGGCCAAGGTTTTGGCCAGGAGCGTTTTCCCCGAACCGGTGGGACCGATGAGCAGGACGTTGCTCTTCTGAATCTCCACCCCCTCGATGTCCGCCGGCCGGAAAAGGCGCTTGTAATGATTGTACACGGCGACGGAAAGGATTTTCTTGGTCCGTTCCTGCCCAATCACGTACGAATCCAGAAATTTTTTGATATCTTTTGGCTTGGGCATGCCCTTGTTCTTGTTCTTGTCCAGGGCCGGCGGTGCTTCACTGTCTTCCTGGACGATGCACCGGCACAGCTCGATACATTCGTCGCATATATACGCCGTCGGTCCGGCCACAAGTTTCCGCACTTCGTTCTGGTTCTTGCCGCAGAAAGAACAGTACAGAATCCCCGGCCCGCCGCCTGCGGTTTCTCTTCCTTTTCTGACCATTTATCTTAACCTCATTCCCTATGCCGTCATTACCGCTTCTCGATAATGAGATCGATAATGCCGTATTCCCGGGCTTGTTGACCGCTCATGAAATAATCCCGCTCCGTATCGGCCTGTATCTTGGCCAGGGGTTGATTGGTCAGGGCGGCCATGATCCGGTTCAATTCGTCTTTCAGCCGCAGGATCTCCCGGGCCTGAATATCGATATCCGTGGCTTGTCCTTGAAATCCCCCCAGGGGCTGATGGATGAGAATCCGGGCGTGGGGCAGGGCGAACCTTTTTCCTTTGGCGCCCGCCGCCAGCAGCAGCGCGCCCATACTCGCCGCCTGTCCCATGCAGAAGGTGCACACCGGCGGCTTTATATAGTTCATGGTATCGTAAATCGCCAGTCCGGAGCTGACATGGCCGCCGGGGGTATTGAGATAGAAAAAGATCTCCTTGTCGGGATCTTCCGATTCCAGATAGAGCATCTGGGCGATGATCAGGTTGGCGACGGTGTCGTCGATGGCCGTACCCAAAAACACGATCCGATCCTTCAACAGACGGGAGTAAATGTCGAAAGCCCGCTCACCGCGGCCGTCCTGCTCCACAACCATAGGGATCAAAGGCATTTACATAACCTCCCCGCCGGCCGCCGTTTCCCTTTTCCGGGGCCGGACAACCGCGTGCGCCTCGATCAGATCCATGACCTTCTTGTTTCTCAGTTCTATCTCGATCTCACCGATGATGCCTTCTTTTTCCATGGTCTGACGATAGGCCTCATAACTTTGCCCTTGCCGGGCGGCCATCTCTCTGATCCGGTCTTCTATTTCCTCCGCGGCGACGGTGATATTCTCCTTGGCGGCGATTTTTTTCAAGATAAGGAGGCCGCGGACAAAGCGATCCGCGTCTTCTTTATACCGGTCACGATACCGGGGAATCAATTTTGCGGCCTGGTCGGGATTGACGCCTTGCATCGCCATGCGCCAGCTTGTTTCGCTCAACATGGAACGGATCTGGCTTTCGACCAGGGATGCCGGCGCCGGAAAGGGATTCATCTCCAGAAGACGGTTCATGATCGCGGACTTCATTTCCGCTTCGGACTGGGCCTCTTTCTGTCTTTCGATCTCCTTGACCAATTCGGCCCGAAGCTCTTCCATGCTGTTGTATTGCTCGAAATTCTTGACGAAATCCTCATTCAGCTCGGGAAGCTTTTTCTCTTTGATACCCTTGACGGTAACGGCAAACAGGACCTCCTTGCCCGCAACCGCGCGATGATGATAATCGGCAGGGAATGTTAAAGTGAATTCCTTCTGTTCCCCATTCTTCATCCCCATAAGCTGCTCTTCGAAACCGGGGATAAAGCTCCGGGAACCGATTTCCAAAAGATAATCGTCGGCCTTCAATTCCTTCAGCGGCTCTCCGTCCAGGCGCCCCTGGAAATCGATCACGACAAATTGGCCCCGGGCGGCTTCCGCCGCGCCGGTCGCTTCCTCCATGGTACTGTACATCTCCTGAAGCTGGGCAAGCCTGGCCTCGATATCGCTTTCGGTCACCGCTACCTCTTCCTTTTCGAGTTCCATGCCGAGATACCCTGCGGGTTCGAAAGTAGGCTCCACTTCCACGGTGGCGCTGAAGGTGAACGACTTATTGGCGGCGATGCCCTGCTGATCCACCTCCGGACTGGAAAGCAGCGCGAGGTCGTGTTCTTTCAGGGCCTCCCAGAAGAAACGATTGAAAAGAGCGTTCATCGTTTCTTCCTCCGCATATTCCCGGTAATATCTCTCCAAAACGGGACGGGGGATCTTTCCCTGGCGAAACCCCTTCACCCGGGCGGTTTTACCTATTTTTCGATAGGTATCGTCCAGGGTTCTCTTGGTCTCCTCCCAAGGAATCTCAAAGGACAGCTTTTTCTTTACCGGGTTTATTTCCTCAATCGTTACCATCATGTTTCCTTCACTCACCGTTCCTGTCTTCTCCTTCACCTTGTAATGTTGATCCCGGCAGGGTCATTTGGTGCGAGAGAGGGGACTTGAACCCCTAACCGCCTGCGCGGGCTGGATCCTAAGTCCAGTGCGTCTGCCAATTCCGCCACTCTCGCCGAAAAGCCACAGACTATATATGCATTGACACAAAGATTGTCAACAATATACCCAAAGAAGCGAGGCTTTAACCTAAACCTCGCCCTTTTGCAAGCTTTTTCAGTCTCCCCGCTCCTGGTCGGCTTCCGGGACCTTTTCCCGGAGGAGAATGGTCAGTTCATAGATCCCCGACTGCAGGACGGCCTTGATGGGAAAACCCGCCTTTTCGTAAACCCGCAGCATCGCCTTGTTTCCAGCCAGGACATCGGCGGTGAATACCTCGATCCCTTCTTCACGGGCGTTTTTCGCCAAAAGGGAAAAGAGAAAGGACGCGATTCCCTTCCCCTGACAGAATTCATCGACAATGAAGGCGGTATCGGCCGCCGGGCGGTTCTGATCGCGGACATACCGCGCTTCGGCAATGATCCTCTCCCGTCCCGATTCTTCGATGACACCGACTATGGACATCACGCGCCGGTAATCGACGTTTACATATTCCTGCATCTTCTTGTGCGGCATCGCCTTGATGGGACTGAAATAGCGGTAATAAACCGCCTGGTCGGAAAAACGGTAAAAAAGACGCCGCATCTCGTCTTCATCGGAAGGCTTGATCGCCCGGAAGCGCACCGGAAAATTGTCTTTGAAGGTGTGGGTGCAACTCACCTTTTCCGGATACAGATGGCCGGAGTCGGCAAAATATATCTGGTCGGCATAGATCATCCTGGCCTCTTTCGCCTGCCGGAAAAGATCCGCCCGATCATCGGGGTGGGCAATGTCGATGAGGGCCAGGGCACGCTCCCGGAGGGTCCGGCCCATCAGATAGGCGACCCCGTATTCCGTCACGACGATATCCAGGGATTCGCGGTTGGAAAACTGATAGGGCATGAGCGCCACGGAAACCACGATATTGGCTTCACCCTGGCGGTTGCGACTGGGGAGGGCGAAAACAGTCCGGCCATTGTTGGACATGGCGGCCCCCATGAACAATTCCTGGACGGCTCCCGGACCGGCGGTGACGTTTCCCTTGCCCATATGCAATGCCACATTGCCGGTCAGATCCACCTTGCGGGCCGGCAGGATCGCCATCACCCTCTCGTTCCGGCCGATCACCTTGGGATTGAGGACCACGTCGATCGGTTGAAATTCCACGAGGGGGTTTCTGTCAAGCCAGTGGACGAGTTCCTCCGTGCCGAGGATGTAGGAAGCTACCGATTTCCCCCGGAACACCGTTTTGCTGCGGTTGGACACGGCCCCGCTTTTCACGAGATCCATCAGGGCATCGGTGAAAAAAGGCGAGTGAATACCGAGATGTTTTTTGTTTATCAATTGCTTTCCCAGGGCTTCATAGAGGGGGCCGATGGCAAAGGAGATACAGCTCCCGTCTTCGACTATCGTGGCCAGATGACCGGCGATCTTCATATAAACCTCGTCCAGGGGCCAGCGGGGCACGTAAAAGAAGGACTCCGTCCCCTCGATGAGGGCGTCGAATTCATCAATGTGCACCAGGGTGTCACCGAGGGTGCGGGGAGCCGCAGGATTGATTTCTCCGATCACAATGGCGGCGCTTTCCATCGCCTGGCGTTCTACGGACATCCCCAAGCCCAGGCTGCAGTAGCCCGTTTCGTCAGGCGGCGTGATCTGGATAAAGGCCATATCGATCTGGATGGCCCCGGAACGAAAAAGCCAGGGAATCCGGGAAAAGCGGCTGGGGATCAGATCTACCCTCCCTTGGGAAATCGCTTCACCGGCCACCCATCCCGAAAAGAAGGTCTTCAAACGATATTTTTTCGCAAAACGCTCATCGATTGCCACGGCGTCCCCGAGACTTACAAGCTGGATCACTTCCAGATCCTGCAGATTCGGCTGGATCGAAGCCATGAGCTGCCTGACCAAGGTCCTTGGCTCGGCCATGCCGGTCCCGAGGAATATCGACATGCCCGGTTCGATTTTTTCCAGAACATCGGCGGCACTTACCACCCGGCGCTTCCAGTCGGGCTCCTCTTTCTTTGTCTGCATAAAGCTCTTGAAAATCATCGTTTCTTCTCCGGTATCAATTCAACTCTCAAGTACTGGCCTTACCGGCCCCGGTTCCGCAAAATCTCTTCTGTTTATGGGAGGCAATCCATTCGCGTCATGTTTGCTACATTTACCTGAAAATGTCGGCAAGTTAACGATTATTTTCATGTACCGTTGTCCCCGCTTCGGTCATGGGCGTTCGTTTTGTAATGTATCATCCGGGAGGAGATACGCCCTGATTTACTTCATGATAACCCGCCGCCGCATGGGCATTAGTCGCTGAACAATTACAGCCACGGCAACGAACCGCAGTTGTGTTTAATCGGAATGCCGGAATGAAAATGGAAAGTCATAGCCCAGACAAAGCCGGACAAAGTTTTCCAGAGATCCATAGTCGCTGACGATACAAGCGCTTTTTTCCGCGGATAACTGTTGGAAACCGGAACAATATTCCTCTACGTATCGCAACATCTGTGGAACGATCGTCACCTTTCCCACATATGGTTCAGCCAAGAAACACAACAGGGAAAAAGGCTCGGCGGCGTCATTCTCCCAGACCCGGGCCGCCAGTCGCGGTGCGTTCATCTTTGCCAGGATGCGGGCCGCCAAAAAAATTGTGTTTCCCCGATACCCCAGAAGGAGATCGTCCGCCGCCATGTCGAGCCAGACGGACAGATTGCCGCCGGTGGCCCGGGCACCCCAGAGGTAACATTTTCCCAAAGGGTAAAGACTTCGCAGGTATTCGCTTTGGCGATGCTCTTCCATCAGGGGCAATATCTTCGCAAGTTCGAATCCTTTTCCCAATCCAGCGCCGTCTTCCAGACGCATGGAAGTGTCATCGCCGGAAAAGACAAATAACTTCGCCATGGTGCCCGCCTTTGAACTCACATATTATAATTGGTTGAAACTAATGATGTTTTCTATTTACACCCCGGGAGTATAGGACAATAAGTCTTTTTCTTCAACGACTTTATCGTTTTCAGCCGTTTTTCCCTTGACATATGAGGTCATCCGGTTTAATAAAGCCCATCCTTCAAATTCAAAAACAGACACGAACTGTTTATGGTTTATCGCCCCGGCGTCGCCGGGGTCTGCCGGGTGAGGCGGCCGCGAACCATTATTTTTGTCTTCGGGCCAATCAGCCGTATATAGTTAACATTGCTTTGGTTTCAGGATGACCATTCGTCGGAGTCGGGCCAAATCAATACAGAAAGGGGGGATACTGCTTCCGGATGCGGACGTTTTAGCTTGCCTTATTGGACGAGGTCTTTGTTCGACACACTAACCGGATCGACATACTGCTCGATCAATTTCCTAATTCTTATTATGGAGGGATTTTAAATATGCCGCAACAAAAGATTGAGAACAAAGAAAAAATTTGGATGCCAACCCCGGTGCAGCAGAAGCTCAGGGATAAGACCATCACGGCGAAACAGTGGGCCGATATGGTAAAGTCCGGTGACTGGATCAACCGCGGCGGTCCCGGCTCGGACACCTTCGTGACGATGGAAGCCCTGGCGGCCAGACTCGGCGACGGCCCCGGCGACCTGAAAAATATCGAGATCTGGAACCAGGCGATCATGTGCGGTAACGGCTTCTGCGCCGCCGCCGACATGGAGGGGAAATACCACGTCCTTCACGAGGCCTTCATCCTTCCCACCACCCGCGGCCTGATGACCAAAGGCTACAAGGGTGTGGACTGGAAGCACTGGGGCTGGGCCCTGGGCATGGATGCCGAATACGCCCGCTTCTACCGGAAGAACCGCGCTGACCGCGCCATGGACTGGGGCGTCCAGGCTATCGCCGTTCCTCAGGGTTCTTATGTTAATGCCAGCTACGGCGTGAACAACTTCATGATCACCGCCAAATCCTGCAAGAAATTCGTCTGTGAAATCCGTTCCGACTACGCCTGGTGCGAAGGCGGCCGGGGCATGCTCCTCCCCATCGACGAGGTGGATTATTTCATCGAGGTGGATGTGGATGATCCCAAGTACCAGTGGCCCTACATCGCCGAGAAGAACATCCAGCCGGATGACATCCAGAAGGCCATCGCCGCCAATTGCGTCTCCATCATGCGCGACGGCGACTGCATCCAGGTCGGCATCGGCGCCCTCCCCACGGCCGTCGTCCTCGGTATGCGCGACCACGGCTTGAAGAACCTCGGCGTCCACAGCGAGATGATCGGCGAGTACGCCTTTACCCTCCTCGAGGCGGGTGTCGTGGACAACTCCATGAAAACCATCGACAAGGGCCGCTGCGGCTGGGCCTACATCATGCCCGTGGACACCCCCCGCTACTACGAGTGGGTGCACCGCAATCCCCAGTTCGCCGGTTACGATATCGGCTACACGAACAACATCGTGAGCCTCTCCCAGCTCGACAACATGGTGACGGTCAACAACTTCGCCCAGATGGACCTCAGAGGGGTGAACGCGGCCGGCAATGTCGGCGGGCGGCCCATCTCCTCTACGGGCGGCCAGCTCCAATTCACCCTGGGCGCCATGATGGCCAGAGGCGGCCGGGCCATTCTGGCGGCGACCTCCCGCGACGCCAAGGGGCGCTCCCGCTTCGTAACGGCGCTGGATTCGGGAAGTGCCGTGACCGTCCCCGATCAGCTCGTCACCTGGATCTGCACCGAGTACGGCATCGTCAACATCATGGGCTGCACCGATGCCGAAAAGGCGAGGAAGATCATCTCCATCGCCCATCCCGATGATCGTCCGGCCCTGGAGCAGGCGGCCGTGGAAAAGCTGGGCATCAAGCTGAATCACTGGATGTTCACCAACGCCCCGGATCGTCGGTTCCCGACACCCGAAGCCCTGAAGGACCATAAGTACGGCTACATGGATCTCGAGTTCCTGCCCAAGGAGATCGCCAAGCTCAGCGACTGAGACGCAGGGAAACAGCGAAATTTTTTACGACAGAAAGGCAAGGTGGCGACACCTTGCCTTTCTCTTTCTGCATCATCTTCGGCAGGTCATACCTTTCCCCCTACCCTTCTGCAGGAGACAGCATCCCTCATAATCGCCGGCCTTATTATCTGCATAACGAGGATATGACTCCGTCTGTAGGGTTCGGCATTTGTCAGTCTTTGGACCAGGTCTCACTGCCGGTCAATATTTTCATCAGACAAACACCGAGCGGCAACTACCTCTATTCTTACGGCTATCCAATCCCTTTTCCCGGCTGATATTCATCCTGAGCCTGATTGTCGGGAAAGTTCTCCCGGATTAGTATAGCGCCGAAAATGAATTGAGGAGGCAAACAATCGATGACAACCGGGGATGTAAAGAAGACGATATCCTTTCCTCCCCGGCAACTCGGAAAGCAAACGCCTATTACCTGCCTTTGCCCCGAATGGATGTGCTGGATGCCCTGGCTGTCAGATGGGGAAGAAGCAAAAACGGCATCCTGGCAACCTCTGCAGAAAAACGAGACCGGCCATCACGGCCGGGCTGATCTCAACAAATAGAGTGCGAAGAGGAGAAGAAAGGAGAGCAAACCATGCAAAAAGCAAAAGAAAAGAAAGACATCAAAGAGTTGAAGGTTACCGAGGCCTATATTCTCGAGCGCCTCAAAAATGGAGGTGTTCCGTAATAAGCAGGCCGACCCATCCCCTCTCCAGCCCCGTTCATTCCCATTCCCTACCCGCCCCTGACGGCACTGCCTGTCAGGGGCGTTCTTCTGACGCTCCTGTTAAAACCACTCATCCCCGCGCAGCACCCGGAGGCACGAAAATGAAACCTGAATAAGCTCAATTTTCTTGCTTTTTACCGGCCGACCGAATAATATCAGGGCGGATGTGGAA